>Ga0206943_1153_pt2 | contig 11529 bp, 9 predicted proteins | sample Alteio_BWOrgHeat_7_FD_153243 | JGI IMG/M metagenome (GOLD analysis project Ga0206943, IMG submission 153243) | Enriched cells from forest soil in Barre Woods Harvard Forest LTER site, Petersham, Massachusetts, United States -... | ecosystem: Environmental > Terrestrial > Soil > Temperate forest > O... | reverse complement strand
CGGCTTTTTCCTGACTGAGCAAAACCGCAATTTGTTAACCACACCCGAAGGCGGCTATACCGAAAGAGGAGGGGCCGTAATACGCCAAACCCCGTTTAAACGCTTTGGCCATCCCGACGAGTTAATAGGCGCGCTGGTATGGCTGTTAAGCGATGCCTCGGCATTTGTTACCGGCGCAATGATCTGTGTTGATGGCGGCTTTTCAATTTTTAGCGGAGTTTAAAAAAAGATATAAACTGCAATTAGAGAAGCTGTTCCAAAAGGGCAGCTTTTTTTTATGGGGTGATGCAGACATTTGTTCAAAAATTAATAAAGCGTGAGCCTTGAGCGATACCTTTCCCTAAATTTAGGGAAAGGAGGAGGATAGGGTAAAACAGGCGACAGGTTCTAAAAGCGATTCTCCGAACATATAGCTTTATTTACGGTAGGTTTAACTGAAAAATTTATGGTAAAATTGCATAATAAGAGGTTAATAACTCATAACCTAAAAAGTTAAATAATACATTACTTTGAAACTGATCAATTATTTACCGTTAATGCGTTAACGGTACAAACAAACCTGTATGATGCCTGGTAAACCATTTGTTTTAGATATGCCGCCGGTAATTTTTGGCACCAGCGGCCTTGGAAATATATTTGTTGCTTTGAGTGATGAAATTAAGCAGGAAATAGTAAAAGAGTGTATCCTGCATACCAAGGGTAAGCTCATATTTGATTCGGCGGGCAAGTATGGCGCGGGGCTGGCTTTGGAGTCGCTGGGTAAATGTTTAAGGGCTTTAAATGTAGCTCCCGAGGATGTGATCATCAGCAATAAACTGGCATGGGTGCGTACCGAATTAAAAACACCCGAGCCAACTTTTGAACCCGGTGTTTGGCGCGACCTGAAGCATGACGCTGTTCAAAAAATAAGCTATGATGGCATACTTGAATGTTTTGAACAGGGCAACGAGCTGCTTGGTGGTTATATTCCTCAAATGGTATCGGTACATGACCCCGACGAATATTTAGCCAAAGCACAATCGCCCGAAGAGGATAAAAAACTATACCAGGATATACTGGATGCTTATCGCGCGTTGGAAGTATTAAAGCGCGAAGGAAAGGCCCATTCTATCGGTGTTGGTGCAAAAAACTGGCGATCGATTGAGCGGATTGCCAATGATATTGATTTGGATTGGGTAATGATAGCCAACAGCATGACCATTCATAGCCACCCCCGCCCGTTGCTTGAGTTTATGAAAAAGCTGGAAGATAAAGGCGTGCAGATCATTAACTCGGCGGTATTTAATGCCGGGTATTTAATTGGCGGCGATTATTATAATTATAAGTTGATAAACCCCGAAGCTCCCGAAAATAAAGCATTGGTTAAATGGCGCGAGGCTTATTTTAAGCTATGTGCCGATTTTAACATTAAGCCTGCCGAAGCCGCCGTGAAATTTGGCTTAATGGCTCCGGGCGTTAAAAGTATAGCCATGAGCAGTTCAAACCCAAAACGGGTAAAGGGGAATATAGCAATGGCTGAAATTGAGATTCCGCTTAAATTTTGGCAGGAAATGATCAAACAAGGATTGATCGACGAGAAATTCTTTGACTATACAAATATCAGCTTATGAAAAAATATTGTTTAGCGCTCGACCTGGTTGACGACCCGGCATTGATAACAGAATACGAACATTTTCATAAAAGTGAGAACGCCCGCCCGGCAATTACAAAAAGTATAAGGGATGCAGGTATCACTGACCTCGAAATATACCGGGTTGGTAACCGCCTGTTTATGATAATTGAAGCTACCGATACCTTTGATTTCTCGCATAAAGCAGCTATGGACGCCGCTAACCCCGCGGTGCAGGAATGGGAAACCCTGATGTGGAAGTTTCAGAAACCGCTTCCCAATGCCAAACCCGGCGAAAAATGGATGTTGATGGATAAAATATATCAATTGCCTTAAAATGTTAAAAATAGATTCGCATCAGCATTTTTGGAAGTATGACCCGGTTAATTATAGCTGGATAGATAACCAGATGGCGGTGATAAGGAAAGATTTTTTACCCGCCGACCTGGAACCTGTTTTAAAAGCTAATGGGTTTGACGGATGTATTACGGTTCAATCTGATCAAACAGAAGAGGAAAATGATTTTCAATTAGGCAATGCAGAAAAGCATGACTTTATAAAGGGCGTAGTAGGGTGGGTTGACCTGCAATCGGCACAGGTTGACGAACGTTTAGCACATTACAGCCAGTTTTCAAAACTGAAAGGTTTCAGGCATGTTTTACAAGGCGAACCGCAGCGCGATTTTATGCTGCGCCCTGCTTTTTTAAACGGGATAAGCCTGCTGAAAAAATATGGTTATACTTATGATATTTTGATTTTTCCTGATCAGCTTGGTTATGCTGCCGATTTTGCAGCCCGTTTTCCCGATCAGCCATTTGTGATTGATCATATCGCAAAGCCGGGTATAAAAAACAAAGAGATCAGCGATTGGAAAACAGCCATACAAGCAATTGCGAAGTATGAAAATGTGTTTTGCAAAGTATCAGGCATGGTAACCGAAGCCGACTGGAAAAACTGGAAACCTGCTGATTTTTATCCATACCTTGACGTTGTTGTTGAAGCTTTTGGTATTAACAGGCTCCTATTTGGTTCCGACTGGCCGGTATGCAACGTAGCTGCCGGATACGAACAAATGTTAGCCATAGTAAAAGATTACTTCGCCGCTTTTAGCAAAACAGAACAGGACAAGTTTTTCGGAGGCAATGCAGTAAAGTTTTATAATATAAAAGATTAGAGATGATGAGTGTTTTAAAGAAGCCTTAAAAGGCAATGGCCCGTGCGATTCCCTTCCGCCAATTGCGGCGGAGCAGGGATGGGTTTAATGGACTCTAAATGAGAACAATATTCTTTATGTAAAGAATATCAAAAGCTCCTCTCCTTTGGAGAGGGTTGGGGTGAGGCGAAAGATAAAACAAATCAAAATGAACACATTAGTATGCACCGAGCCGGGCACATTTAATTACGAAGAACGGGACAAACCCGTTTTAGCGCCGGGCCATGCCATCATAAAAATAAAAAGAATAGGCATTTGCGGCACCGACCTGCATGCCTTTGAAGGGACACAACCCTTTTTTGCATACCCGCGTATCCTGGGTCATGAGTTAGCCGGCGAGTTAGTGGAGTTTGACGATGCACCCGGATTTAAAATTGGCGAACTGGTAACCTTTATACCTTATTTTAATTGCGGCCATTGTATTGCCTGCCGCTCGGGAGGGCCTAACTTTTGTGTGAGTATTAAAGTATGCGGCGTACACGTTGACGGCGGTATGGCCGAATACCTGATGGTACCATCGCATGCCTTATTGCATGGCGATGGGCTTACTTTTGATGAACTGGCATTGGTTGAACCATTGGCTATCGGTGCGCATGGCGTACGCAGGGCAGGGGTAAAGCCGGGCGAGTTTGTGCTGGTAATTGGTGCGGGCCCTATTGGTTTGGGTACCATGGAATTTGCACGTATAGCCGGGGGTAAAGTAATAGCGCTTGATGTTAATGAGGCAAGGCTTCAGTTTTGCAAAGAAAAACTAAAAGTGGCGCATACCATTAATGCTTTAGCGCCCGATGTTACCGAACAGTTAACGGCAATTACCAATGGCGATATGCCAGCCGTAGTTATTGATGCCACCGGTAATTTAAAGGCGATAAATAATGCTTTTCAATATATGGCACATGGCGCGCGTTATGTGTTAATAGGTTTGCAAAAAGGCGATATCACCTTTAATCACCCCGAGTTTCATAAGCGCGAAGGAACATTAATGAGCAGCCGTAACGCTACCCGTGCTGATTTTGAGCATGTGATGGATTCGATGAAAAAAGGGTTGATAGATCCTTTAACTTATATTACCCACCGGGTAAAATTTGACGAAGTAAAAGATAACTTTGCCAGCTGGCTAAAGCCCGAAACAGGCGTAATAAAAGCAATGGTTACCATAGATTAATTAATTTTAAAGATTTAAGTATAATTATGTTTGATCTGACAGGAAAAACAGCCGTTATCACCGGCGGCGGAAGCGGTATAGGAAAAGAAACTGCGTTACTTTTTGCCAAACAAGGCGCCGAAGTTTGCATTATTGATCTGAATGCTACCGATGCAGTAACCGAAATTCAGCAGGCAGGCGGCAAAGCAAGCGCCCACGCCTGCGACGTAAGCAACCAGCAGCAGGTGCACCAGGTTATTGAGCAAATTGGCAAGGTAGATATCCTGGTAAACAACGCCGGGATAGCCCATATCGGCAAAGCCGATACCACCTCAGAAGCCGACTTTGAAAAGGTTTTTAATGTAAATGTAAAAGGAGCGTATAACTGCCTTCATGCCATATTGCCGCTGATGGTAAAACAAGGCGGTGGCGTGGTGCTAAATGTATCGTCTATCGCTGCGGTTGTGGGTATTACAGACAGGTTTGCCTATTCCATGAGTAAAGGGGCCATACAAGCCATGACGTTCTCAGTAGCCCGTGATTATATTGATGCCAATATCCGCTGCAACTGTATTTGCCCGGCAAGGGTATATACACCTTTTGTTGAAAATTTTGTTGCCAAAAACTATCCCGGTAAAGAAAAAGAAATGTTTGATAAACTTTCAAAATCGCAACCCATTGGCCGCATGGGCACTACCGCCGAGATAGCTACACTGATACTCTACCTATGCTCAGACGAAGCATCGTTTATTACCGGTTGTGATTACCCTATTGACGGGGGATTTATTAAACTTAATAATTAATCCCTCTGGTAGTCTTGTTGTCTGTGGGGACACAGACAACGGACTTTTTTTCTCCTCTATTGCCTATGTCCTCACAGGCAATCAGAAAAACCCCAACCCACTCTCCATTGCCTGTGTCCTCACAGGCAATCCGAACAGATGTTATATTACATCCATATAGTGTGTAAGCCAGCTATAACGGGTATCGCCCTGTTCATAAAACGAGCAGGATGAATATACATAATCATTGGGGTCACTTACTAAATTCCAGTGTTCCTGTAGTGGGTTTAGGTGTATATAATTGAGTTTTTGTTCCAATATTTTCCTGTTATACATAATGATTGGAAGCGCGTTTCTTTGCCAAAACTGGTGTTTTCGCGAATTACGTTCAACCTTAAAACGCTCTAATAATGGACTATTGCTATTTCTAAGTTCATCTAAAAATTGATGCCCGGTAAATTTCATAAAACTTGCATGTGGCATTTCCTTTTTATTCATTTCAATACATTCCCATATAATATGGATATGGTTAGGCATAATAACAAATCCATAAACCTTTATTTTTCTTTCGTTTACAAGATGGATAAGGCTATTTAATACAATCTTTTTAAATTTTTCTGATTTCAAAAGAGGCACCCAATCAAGAATTGCTACGGTGTAAAAGTATATTGTATTTAATTCCATGCATGTGAAGATAATATTTTTCTCAATAGCATTAAGTTGTCTGTGAGGACACAGACAACGGATTTTTGGACTTTTCCCCACCCCATTGCCTGTGTCCCCACAGGCAATCAATAAACCTCACCCACCCCATTGCCTGTGTCCTCACAGGCAATCAATACAATCTACCTCCATTCCTATCGCCTCCCGGGCAAAAAAAAGAGCGGGTAGTCATTTGACCAACCGCTCTTTTATATTTTAAGATCTCAATAAATTTAAATAAACCGGGCTAATATTTTTGATGATCAAAAACTTAGCTTTTGGCTTTTTGCAATCTGCTTTAAGCTAAAAGAGTATTACCTCCCGCTCTTAAACTGGTATTCATACGGCGGCTCGGCGCCCATTAAATTCTTTACAAAATAATCCCATCTGCGGCGCATCATATAAGTGGCTAACTGGCCTCCATAACCATGTGCGCTATTTGGAAATATCACCAGGTCATAATTCTTGTTAGCTCTTTCTAATGCCTCAACAACCAATAGAGTGTTTTGCGGTGGTACGTTGTTATCCATCAAACCATGTGCAAGCATCAGCTTACCCTTCAGGTTTTTGGCCAGGTTTTGGTTGGCCTGGGCATCATAATTTGAGTTTTCAACTAAGCCATCATAACGCTCGCCCCAGTTATCTTCATAATTTCGGTTTTCGTGATTGCCCGACTCAGCAATACCCACTTTAAAGAAATCAGGATAGCGGAACATAGCCCCCGCGGTAGCAAAACCACCGCCCGAGTGTCCCCAGATACCAACTTTATCCAGGTCCATATAAGTGTATTTTGCAGCCAATTGCTGTATGCCGGTTACCTGGTCTGCTAAGGTATTATCAGCCATATTGCCATAGCTCATATCATGAAAGCTTTTTGAGCGCAGCGGGTTGCTGGTGCCTTCAATTTCAACCACAATAAATCCTAATTCGGCAAGCGCATTATTATCGCCTTTGGCTGACGAAAAACTCCAGCTGCCAACGCTGCCGCCTTGTGGACCGGGATAGATATAATCGATGATCGGGTATTTTTTGTTAGGGTCTAAATTTTTAGGAACCCACATTAAGCCATATATATCGGTTTTGCCATCATGTGCTTTAACCGAGAAGGGGATAACCGGTTTCCAGCCTGTAGCAGCCAATTTCGAAATATCGGTTTTCTCTAATTCCATGATTTCTTTTCCCTGTAGGTTACGCAACACCGTTACAGGGGCAACATCCGGTTTTGAATAGGTATCAATGATAAAGTTGCCCATTGGCGAGAAAGAAGCCGAGTGTGTGCCCGGGCCTGGTGTAAGGTCAGTAAAGCCCTTTCCATCAAAATTGATCTTGCAAAAGCGGCTGAAATAAGGATTTTCGGCATCAAGCCCACCGGCTGTAAAATAAATTACCCTGTTTTTTTCATCTACTTTAACCACATCGGTAACCACAAATTCACCTTTGGTAACCTGGTTTTTTAACTGGCCGGTAGTAGCATCATATAAATACAGGTGGCCCCAATTATCACGTTCAGAAAACCAAAGAATTTCGTTGGTTTTGCTCAGGTAGCGCCAGTTAACTGCCGACCATCCTGATTCAAATTGTGTTGGAGAAGTTTCTTCAAAAATTTCGCGCACTGCACCTGTTTCGGCATCGGCCATACGTACTTTTTCTTGTTTATGGTCGCGGTTGGTTGAGGCAAAAACTAATTTACTTCCATCTTCGCTCCAATACACATCGGCCCAGCCTAAGCCGCCTTTAATATCATCGCTCAAAGTTGACCTATGCGGATCAGCAGGGATCTGTAGTTTGATCACCTTCGGGTTGTCCACATCAATAATAACCCGTGTAAGCATCGGGATAACTTTATCGCCAGGTAATGGATATTTCCATTCACGAAGGGCTGGTGCACCTACTTTGGTGCTAACCAGATACATATTGCTAACCTTGCGCTCGTCCTGTTGAAAAGTGGCTACCTTTTTTGAATCGGGCGACCATACCACTATTGCCCTGGTGCCTTGCGCCCAACCGGCATTGTCAGTGGCGTAACCATCATCCTTTACGCCATCTGTGGTTAATTGTGTTTGCTGATTGGTTGCAACATCGCGCACCCATAAGTTAAAGTCTTTAATAAAAACCGCTTTTTTACCGTTGGGCGATAAAACCTCATCGGGGTTGCCACCGCCGCCCCTGGCAAAACCGCCGCCGCCACGCCTGCCGCGACCACCGGCTGTTACTACTGCTTTTACCTGGCTGGTATCTGCTACAACCTGGTTGCTTTCGTAACGCCATTGCTTACCATCAACCTGGAAGATAACTCCCTTGCCATCTTTTGAAAAACTGATAGATTGAAAGGGCAGATCAGTAGCCTGGTACTGTTTACCGGTAGCGGTTGATAAAGCTGTAGCCAGTTTTTTATGATCAAAGGCCGCTGCGTGCGTTCCTTTTGCCGGGTTATATAAAATAAATTCATTGCCTTCCGCAACAGGGGTGCGGTAATAAAACCGGTCGTCGGCCAGCCAGTTAGGGCGGATACCGCCGGTTTCAACCAATGATGAAACAGAGGCCGCCATCGTGTTTTCGGCACGTTCGTAATCTTTTGCAGTTAATGCTTTACCCTGCTGGGCTTGTGTGGTTATTGCTATTGCAATAGGAATAACAGTGAGTAAAAATTTCTTCATCGCTAATTAAGGATCAGTTAATGGAATAGCTTTATATATTGATAATACAATATACGGCAATATTACTTACTTTTTTATCGATCATTAACAGCATAAAAACGAAAGCCCTGTAATTTTTTAATTACAAGGCTTTGTTAAGGAGATTCAAGAAGCAAGAACCAAGAGTCAAGAAAATAGTGAGATAGGGAAGAAACAAATATTCGGCCTTTTATCTTGGCTCTTGGTTCTTGCTTCTTGACTCTCATTTACGCCCTCATCACACCAATTTTATTACCTGTCCAATCAGGGAACAGGATATGATCGTTATTGATTTTTAAGTGGCTATCGGCAACCTCGCTAAACACGCTCCTGAAATCGGTAGTTACCGCCAGGTCGCGGCCATCTTCCAGGTTTTCAACAGCTAATGATTTCATTTCTCCATGCACTAAACCGCCGCTTACGCTATTGCCCAAAATAAAGTTACATGAGGCACGGCCATGGTCGGTGCCGCCGGTACCGTTTTGGTGTACGGTACGCCCAAACTCGGTCATGGTCATTACAGTTACATCATCCTGGTAAGCATCCAAATCATTCCAGAAAGCGATCATACTATTGCTCAGGTCATTTACATTACGTGCAAATATCCCGTTGTCCGATCCCTGGTTAAAGTGGGTGTCCCAACCGTTCGATTCGGTAAAGGCAATTTCCAGTCCCACGTCCATTTTGATGAGCTGTGCTATTTGTTTTAATGAATTGGCTAATGGCGATGTTGGATAAACCACATTATTAGCCGGTTTGTAATTTTTTATATCTGTTTTTTGCAGCATTTTAACGGCATCAAAACTTTCTTTACCAGTATCTTTTAACAAGCCTGATGAGGCCTGGTCATACAGGTCCTCAAAACTTTTGGCGGCCATATTAGCGCCGGCAGGGTTACCACGCATCTGTATAGCAAAATCCTGCAGGTTACTGATAGAAACTGTTGGGTTATCGCCATAAAACGAACGTGGCATAGCCGAGGTCATACTCACTGCCGTAAACGGTGTCAAAGCATCATGGCCTAATAAACCAACTGCGCGGTTTAGCCAGCCGCTTGCGGTACCTTTATTAAACGGTGTGCCCGATTCCATATAATCCTGCGCGTCAAAATGTGAGCGGGTATTATTAGGCGAGCCAATACCCTGTACTATTGCAAGGCGCTTATCGCGGAAAAAAGGCTCAAAGCCAGCCATAGAAGGGTGCAGGCCAAAACGGCCATCAAGGTCGATCAATGACTTACCGGGGCCATTTTTAGCTGCTGATAAAAACAAAGTTGGCCGCGCTGCCTGTAAATATTGATCGGTAAATGGGGTAACCGCCATTAAACCATCCATAGCCCCGCGCTGAAAAATGCATACCAATACCTTTTTCTTTCCGTAAGGCCGGGCAAATTTATTACTTGCCGCTGCCTCTGCCAAAAACGAAGGTATGCCGCCCATAAGGCCAACGCCCAGCATTGCTATACCACCCGATTTTAAAAATCCTCTTCTTGATACCATGATCGTATTCTTTAATATTCTTGTTTAACTATAGATATTCACTACTGCCAACTGCCTACTTATAACTGCAAACTAAAACTATCTTCTCTGAAACTCGGGCGATCCAACCACCACGCCAACTACCTGCGCTAACATTGTATTATCGCCAGGTAACTGGCGGGGTATGTTATTGCCGCCGCCTTTTAATCGTATAGTGCCACCGGCTAACATATCATTGCCGGTCATGTCATTTGTTGTTGCAGGCGGTGCTGTTTTAGTTGCCGCTTCGTCCACTTTCTTCATCAAATTAGGGTCATTCAACATAGGTGTTAACTGTTTAATGGTTGCGTCCATGTTGCGTTCGGGCATGATAAGTTTGGCATAAGTTATTAATGCCGACTGGGTGCTTTCGGGTTCATGATGATCATTCAACGCTGCCAGGTCAACACGTATGCCCGGGATACGGTTTGATGCCAACGCCAGCCCAAAATTCATGCGGTTAAGCAAAGCCCCGGTATTTATCCAGTACTGCGCCTTATCCGGGAAGCCGGTTGGTGCCTGGTAATAATAAATTTTTTCGCCCATTTTATCTATCCAGGTATAAAGCTGGTAAGGTTGCCTGATATCGGCATGTAAAGCGCGCACCGCGCCAATGGCCAGTTCAAACGGCGATTTTGTTTTTTCTCTTACTGATTGCGTACCCCAAAACTCGGGCGATGCAACCATCGTCATCAGCACCTGTTTAATATCGCCGTCATTAGTCATAAAGGTTTTAGCCATTTTATCGAGCAGGCTTTGCGGCGGGTTATCGCTCACAAAACGTACAGCAATTTTGCGGGTTATAAATTTAGCGGTTGCCGGGTTATGGGCCAACATATTCAGTAACTGCACACCTTCCTGGTAACCACCGTTAGGGCCAAATTTTTGGCCTAACACTATTTTTTCGCCGTTATCATGGCGGTTAGGGGTAAACAGGAAATCGCCGTCATGTACAAAACCCCGTTGCGCAAGCGTATTTTCGCCAAAGCGTTCAATTTGTTTTTTTAGGGCATTGCCCGGGCCGTTGTCGCCCATCGGGAATATGGTCCACCCGGTTAGTACGCGGGCAGCCTGGGTAACGTCCTTTTGTGTATAGCCGCCATCAACACCCAGCGTATGCAGTTCCATTACTTCGCGGGCATAGTTTTCATTTAAGCCCTGGGCTTTTTTACCTTGTTGCAGTTTTTTGGCTACCTGTGCCTGCATAGAAGTATCATCCATGCGGTATTTAGCCAGCGACATTAACAGTTGTTGCCGTAAAGCCCCATTACCGGCATTATTGGCATTGGTATTTGGGCCGGCGCTGCTAAAATTATCTAAATAATACAGCATAGCCGGCGATTTTGCGGTAGCTAAAAGGATATCATTAAATTTACCCAAAGCGTTAGGGCGTATTACATCACGCTCATAAGCCGGTATAAATTGCGAGCAATCATTTTTTGTGATAGAAACATTAAAGTGATTAAACCAAAAATCGGTCATTACCTCCTGCAATTGGTTGTTAGTGTAGGTAGCGCGTAATATTTTTTGAACAATGAACTGCCTGAACAATTCGCGTTCGGGTTTCATGCCTTTTTGCTGCAAATAAGCTTGTATCTGGTCGCGGTATGCTTTCTGGTCAACTTTTGCAGAATCTTTATTAATAACCCCGTCTTTTATAGCCATGCGTAAAACCTGGCCACCTTTAGGGTATTCATCAACTACCTGCTCATTGGTTAGTTTTATCGCGTCGAGCCTGTCTAATGTTTTGTTAAGCGAATCATCGGGCATATCTGCCTGTAGTTGTTGTTTAAACCAATTCTCTAACCCCATTTTTACAACCGCGTCAACCTGGCCCGGTGTAGCGCCGTAGGTAAACCTGTTTAGTAAATGTGCCGCCGCCTGCCG
>Ga0206943_1260_pt1 | contig 11545 bp, 12 predicted proteins | sample Alteio_BWOrgHeat_7_FD_153243 | JGI IMG/M metagenome (GOLD analysis project Ga0206943, IMG submission 153243) | Enriched cells from forest soil in Barre Woods Harvard Forest LTER site, Petersham, Massachusetts, United States -... | ecosystem: Environmental > Terrestrial > Soil > Temperate forest > O... | reverse complement strand
ATTCTCCCGGCGGACGGGCGGGTTCTACTTCCCTGATCGAAAACCTGATTGCACATCCTGATGGTATAACAGGTGCAGAGTTTTCAGAACGTAGCAGGAAACAGGCCGAAAAATTCGGAGTTGAATTTGTAATTCCTGTTGTAATCACAGATATAATTAAGGAAGACGATAGTTTTACTGTTTCTCTATCAAGCGGCGTTTCCATTTCGGGGCGATCCTTAATTATTGCTGTTGGCGTTCGCTACAGATTGCTTCAGGTGCCGGGAGTGGAAAAATTTTTAGGTTCAGCTATTTTTTACGGATCAGCCATGACAGAGGGAAAACGGAATGAAGGTAAAGAAGTATTTGTGGTGGGAGGTGCCAATTCCGCAGGCCAGGCTGCTATGTATTTCTCCCGGTTTGCAAAAAAAGTTAATCTGGTAGTACGGGGAGAATCTATATCCAAGCGAATGAGCCATTACCTGGTAGAGGAAATTTATGGCAGGCCGAACATTGAAGTAATGACCCAAAGTGAAATTATATCTATAAATGGTGAGGAAAAGTTAGAATCATTGGAAATAAAAAATTTATTGTCAGGGCAAACAAAGACATTCCCATCTGACAACTTGTTTTTGTTAATTGGTGGACAGCCTAATGTTGACGGATTAGCATCTCGTATTTTGAGGGACCAGAATGGCTTTATTGTTACGGGTTCAGATCTTGAAAAGCATGAAAGGTTTTTATCGGAATGGACTATAAGCAGACGTCCTCTCTCTTTAGAAACAAATATTCCTGGCATTTTTGCAATTGGAGATGTAAGAGCCAATACAGCCAAGAGAATGGCTGCTGCCATCGGTGATGGCGCAAACGTTATAAACCAGGTTGCCGATTATTATACTTTCCGAAAATTAAGGCATCAATAAATGCAGTTGCACTAGCGAGACAAGATTGCGAATGACAAAAATCGGGACAAACTCTGCGAAGCAATCCCATGACAAATGCAGCGAGAACTGCCAGAATGCGAATTCGGGGAAACTTCACTCCAGGGGCCGGCGCTTGTTCTCACCATGGAGGTGTTTGCAACTGGAACGAACCAATTTATAAAGAACGACGTAAGTTTGAGTAAACAGACCGGTTATATGTGTTGCCACCGGTAGTGAATATAGCGATCAGGTTATTGACCCATGTGCGCGGCGGAAAAAAGATCGTCACATTGTGTCACCGATCGTCGCGATCGAATTTAAAGGGATCGTGACAGGTATTTCATATATGCCGGATTCAACAAATACTGATTCGCCAGTCCTCATGTCTGCGAATTAGTTGACCTAAAAACTTTTAATTTTGCAGGATGGAAAACAAGTTAACCAAAGTGCATGAAATGTTGGATGGCCTGATGAAAAGATATATGGCGCGCGTGCCGGACGTTTCGCGGATTATCAATGCGATGATAAACGAGGGAATCATTCAGAAGGCGTGAGTAAACGCGATACAGCGTTGTCAACTTACTTATCGAAGATTTGTCGAAATGGATTCATAATTCAGGATATTATGTTGTTTTTATCCCAAAATATTATTAGTCTCTACGGACGCAAAGTTGCCAATAGAAAAATCAGAAAACGTTGATAAATGATAATAAAATCTGTTGATAAAAGGCAATTTTATTTTTCGATTAGTCAATTATCATTTAGTTGAAATAAAAGAGACTATTTTTATTTTAATTTTGTCGAAGGTTGTTAAAAATAAATCATCGTTCAATAAAATGGATAATCAGATGAGTCAGTTACTTGATAACCCCGTTTGGAACGCATTAAACACCGGGAATAAAAATCTATCAGAAGGCTCGGCCCAGGTGCGGATTTTCCCGCAAGACATAGCACCTTTTGTTGGTCTTAAAGAGTTCAATGAGGACCATTTCAAAATCCTTTACAATTTAATTCCTGCCCAAAGAGTAGTAGCGGTCGTTACTACTGAAGACTTACCTGTACCTGAACTGTGGAATGTAATTCAAAAGATGGACGTGCTCCAAATGACCTGTGAGAATTCCAGTTTGAGTTCAAGAGAGCCTGGTGGATTGATTCCTTTGGGGGAAATACATGTACCACAGATGCTTGATCTTGCAAGGTTAACGAACCCCGGACCGTTTTATAATCGAACCATATTATTTGGTAATTATTACGGCGTTTTTAAAGGAAGTCAATTAGTGGCAATGGCCGGCCAAAGATTACATGTCGGGAAAAATATTGAATTAAGTGCGATTTGTACCCATCCCGATTATCTTGGCAATGGTTACGCATCTGCTCTGATAATTCATCTGATGAAATTGATCCATGAACAAAATTGCACCCCCTTTCTTCATGTACTGAAAGACAACTTACATGCTATCCGGCTCTACAAGTCTTTAGAATTTACTACCCGCCGGGACATGACCATAAAAGTTATTCAGAAGAATAAATAAGACGTTGATATTTATCAATAGAATTATTTATCCTTTATCATCGTTTTGCTTAATTGTTAAGTAATAGGTTTGTTTACATTGCCAGACAATATTATTGCGATGTTGCAAATAGACCGTATTATGAATTTCAAAGAAGAGAAAACATTTATCGCAGAAGAAAGAGAGAATTACGGGCAACAGTTTACCCGCCGCAGTTTCCTCAAAGTTGGTGGCATTTTGAGCGCAGGCCTGTTGCTGAACCCATTGACTAAGGCAGTTAGCAAAAGCCCTTCCGTCAGGGAATATGACATCACTACCAACGGCATTACCCTGCATGTAACTGAGCTAGGTGAAGGGCCAGCTGTTCTTTTCTGTCACGGCTTCCCCGATACTTCTTATACCTGGCGCAAGCAAATGCAAGCCGTTGCCACAGCTGGATATCGTGCAATCGCCCCGGATATGCGCGGCTATGGACGAAGTTCGGCTCCGGCAGACGCCGCCTTGTATACACCATTTTATACTGCGGGCGACCTGGTTGGTTTGCTTGATTCGATAAATATCGCCACCGCAGTGCTGGTAGGCCATGACTGGGGAGCAGCGCATGCATGGAATGCAGCGATGATGCGTCCGGACCGCTTTACTGCGATTTTTTGTATAAGCGTACCTTATTTTCCTCGCGGGGAAGTCAGTGCTTTTGAGAAAATGCGAATAGCAGGTCATCAAAACGATTTCTATATGTTCGAACAGATGAAACCGGAATCTGACCAGGTTTGGGCCAATGCCGCTGTCATGATTCCGGGAGTTTTGTATTGGGCGTCCGGTTCAGCTCCGGCCAGCACCAGGTGGAATCCCTTTGATCCAATGCGAAGCCTTCATCGTGCAGCTCCCGGACCATTACCATCATGGGCTGAACCTGATTACGTCGCAAATAATATCAGGGAATTCAAGCGTACCGGTTTTCATGGCGGATTAAATTACTACCGGTCTGCCGAACCGTATTTCTTTCAGTCTGCAGTTTTTAAAGGTGCAAAGATCAACCAGCCCTGCTTTTACATAACCGGAAAGTCGGACGGGTTAGGCATTATTTATCTACCGGTTGAAAAAATGCATGCCGGCCTCCCCAATCTCGCAGGTACTCTTGAAATCGACAACGTGGGCCACTGGGTACAACACGAAGCTTCTGCCCAGGTCAGTGAACAGCTTGTTAAGTTCCTTGGCGTGGTAAAGCCTTCGTAATTCGAGACGACTCTTAAAATCCTAAAAAATAGAGTAAATGAATAATTCTCATCAAACGGCAGAAACAAAATTTGTTGAGGCTGAAAGAATAAAATTTGCTTACAGGCGCTTTGGTACCGATTCAAGAATTCCTGTAATTTTTCTTCAGCATATTGGCGGAACGATGGACGGTTGGGACCCGGCGGTCACGGACGGTATTGCGAAAGAGCATCAGGTAATTCTTTTCGATAACAGAGGAGTAAGTTCAACAAATGGCAAAGCACCGGACAACGTAGATGCCATGGCTGATGATGCAATTGCATTTATAGAGGCATTGTCATTGGACATAGTAGACATACTTGGATTTTCTCTTGGAGGTTTTGTTGCGCAACGCGTTGCCTTCAAAAAACCCTCGCTCATAAGAAAAATGATCCTGGTTGGTACAGGTCCCCAGGGAAGCGCCGGGTTGGATGGATTACCCGAAACATTCTCCGTGAGTCATAAAAAAGGTGCCAGTGAAGGATTAATCTGGCTGTTTTTTACTGATTCTGAAGAAAGCCAAAAAAGAGGCCATGAATTTTGGAGCCGTTTGAATCAAAGAACACTGGCGCGGGACCCCGATATTTCCGCCGAGACCTTTGAAAGACAAATGAAAGCGATCGTGGACTGGGGGGCGGCTGTTGACAAATCCTATCATGATCTTAAAGCAATGAATTTTCCTGTTCTCATTGTAAATGGAAGCAGTGATAAGGTGATTCCCACCAAAAATTCATATATACTATTTGAACAGCTCAATGATGGATGGCTGAGCTTATATCCTGATTCCGGACATGGATCATTTTCTCAATACCCAAAGTTATTTGTTGAGGAAGTAACAGGGTTTTTAAAATAATATAATTTATGCAAGGTGTTTTACAATGAATTATTTAAATGCGCCCAATAAGTTTGTAAAGTTTGGTGATATGCTGTATGCCTATCGGATAGTTGGAAAGAAAAGTCTTATCCCCCTTGTGCTGTTACAACATTTCAGAGGATCAATGGACAATTGGGATCCTGCGTTTATTAATGCCCTTGCCGAAGAGCACACCGTAATTACGTTTGATAATAAAGGCGTTGGTTTATCCGAAGGCGAAACTCCAGATAACTTTGCTGAAATGGGGGATGATGCTGCTAGTTTTATTAATGCTCTCGGATATGAGATAGTTGATATACTCGGATTTTCAATCGGTGGGGCTATAGCCCAGGAACTTACCGTAAATCACCCGCAACTTGTAAGAAAACTTATATTGGCAGCTACTGCTCCAAAGGGAGGTGAAGGCATAAACCAAAGAGATCCCGAGATAATTAAAATAGTTTCTAAACCTGATTTTGAAGATGAAGACTTCCTTACTTTATTCTTTGAACCTTCTGCAAGAAGCCAAGAACTGGGACGTGCATCAATAAAAAGAAGGATGCAAAGGAAAAAATATTTTGATGCAGTCATAAGTACACAAACTGCACATGCTCATGCGAAGGCAAGGCAGGGCTGGGGGTTACCAGCAGATGCATCATTTGAATACTTAAAACAAATCAAGCAACCCGTTCTGGTAGCAAATGGCAAGAATGATATAATGATGTTTACCATCAACTCATACACTTTATTTGAGCATTTGCCCAATGCGCGTTTATTGCTTTACCCCGATTCAGGTCATGGTTTTCTTTTTCAAAATACGCAAGATTTTGCCAAACAAGTTTGTCAATTTTTATAGTAATATAAATAAAATTCATCAAATTAAAAATCAGTAATTATGGAAAACACCATCACCGTCAGTCATCAGAGAATTCAATTAAAAAGAAATTATGACGACTTCACTAAAAACATTGAAAGCATTTTAATGCATCTCGATCCCGGTTATGCAAATAACATTCTTGTGGATCCCAAAGCTGTAGAAAGATATTTAGCTAGCCTTAACGGAGAAACCGGGCTGGTACTATTTGATGTACAGAATCATGGAAATTTACTTAATCTATATGGTGAACGAAAGAAAGCTAAGCAATATGTTATTGGAAATCCTTTAATAGCTTCTCAAATGACAAGGCAGGACATAAGAGCATCACTCTATGCTCCTGTCAGGGTCATTGTATATGAAGGAACAGATAAACGCTCATATGCAGAGTACGACTTACCTTCTTCATTGTTCGGGCAATTTGGAAATGCAAAAATACTGGAAGTAGCGAAGAGTTTAGATGAAAAATTACAGAATGCTATAAGAATAGCTGATCAATAGAAGATTGATTTATCTATACAAATAAGACAAAGATTTTTACCATAGAAATATCTTTGGTTGAAAAATGAAGGAACACATATCGTGCCGGCAAAGCTTACACAAATCGGATCTGGTTGTGTAGCCTTTCTCGGCTGTCGGTAACACAATCCCTTGTTTTTAGCGAACATAAGTGATCTCACCGTATTTACCGGCGTGAAAATCTTTGTAGGCCCTGGCAATTTCGGTTTTTGTGTTCATCACAAACGGACCTTCGGCCACAATGGGCTCTATATATTTTTCACCGCCAAACACAATAATGTCGTTGGCAACTTCTGATGTGTTTTTGAATTCAATGGTTTGTCCGTCTATATCAAATTCTATGAATTCACCTCCCGCGAATTCAGTATCGTTAATCACTGCATCGTTCAACGGAAGAAAGGCTGCAGATTCCAGCCCTTTTTCTACAGTTATGGAAAATTGTTTGCCCGCTTCCAAATGAAGGTGATATAAAAACTGTTTTGAATAATTTGGAATTATCGATTTCTGATTTTCGTATTCACCTGCAATTACTTTGATCCATCCTCTTTTATCACTCAGCCTTTGTTGCGGGACTTCACTAGCCTGCAAGGGAAGGTATTCCGGCGGTTCGGCTTTTTGTTTAGAAGGAAGATTAATCCAGAATTGAAAAGCATGCGTAAGCAGGTCTCCTGTTTGAGGATCAACATTTATAACTTCATCGTGTATAATCCCGTTGCCGGCTTTCATCCATTGAACACCGCCTGACCTTACTTTTGCGTGATGCCCACTGCTATCAAGATGGTCGGCTTCACCATTGAGAATATATGTAAGTGTGGCAATGCCCCTATGAGGATGCGCGCCTTTTCCATTAGCAACTCTATGGGGTTCATTGGGCCAGTGTTTAATTGGCAGAGCATGATCAAGAAACACAAACGGACCAACTGCATCAGCATACTGGTTTGGTAATATTCGGTTTATAATATATTCGCCAATATCGGCTCTATGCCCTCTTGTCCTGAAACTAATTTTCTTTTTCATCATTCGTAATTTTTAAACTAACGCAAAATACAGGGAGATACAGGCATATAACGATGATAATTGTTAATAAATCCTGTTGACAAATGACAACAGTTCTAGTGGGGCTTGCGCACGCGGCTAAGTGTTTCTTTGGTAATGCCAAGATAGGAAGCTATGATGTGTTGGGGAAAGCGCTGCAAAAATTCGGGATACATTTTTGCAATATAGTCGTAGCGTTGTTCAGCCGATAAACTAATCGTTGCATTCAGTCTTTTCTGAGTAGCAATAGCAAAATTTTCATCCATTTTTGCTGACATTTCAATAATAGCAGGTATAGAATTTACGCGGTTCAAAAAGTCGGATTTTGTAATGAGCAGTACGTCTGTATCTTCCCATGCATCAATATTATATGCAGAAGGAGTGAGCATTACATAACTTTCTCGGTCATTTGCCCACCAATTCTCAATTAACAAACGAACAATATGTTCTGTACCTTTTTTATCAACACTGAATTGCCGCATAGCGCCTTTAACTATAAAACCGGAGTATTTACAAACCTGACCTTCCTGCAAAAAGTACTGATGTTTTCTTAATTTTTGTGGCACAAAAGCATTTTTAATCAATTCTATCTCGCTGTCTGTAAGCGGTGTTGAAGAATGACTCCTGATGTATTTAAAAAGCGATTCGTGCATTGATTCGGCTGTAAAAATGCTGTACAAATATAATATTCTGATTCTTAATACGTATACATAAGTGTGTAAACGTTCGAATGGGTATGCTTAACGCGTGTAATCTGACGCTTCTTCTGAAGCGAACCCTCCAGGATATCCGGATGATATTTGGGATCAGGTTAATAATAAACCACTGATAAGAAAGGGCGTTACAGCCTCCCATCCCCGTTTTGACTACTGCGGGCTAAAAGAAATTGTAATTGATATGGCTTGTTACCCTGGTTCGAGCGGCTCGCCAGTTTTCATATATAATGAATATGGCTATTCTGGCAGAAGAGGAAACATTATTATGGGTAGGCGAATTATTTTCTTGGGAATATTGTATGCGGGGGCTCAACATCAAATTGAAGGTGAAATACAAGTGAAGAAAGCGCCGATTGCCCGACGCCAGGTAGCTATTTCTAATATTCCGAATAATCTTGGATACATAATAAAAGCAGAAAGAATTTATGAGTTGGAGAATATGTTTAAACTGATTCCAGGCGTGCATCCGGGCTGATACATTAATACAGGGTGCTTGGTAGGAATGAATAACCCCCCTAAATCCACGTACACTTTGCGACCCTTCGTGGTCAATTCATATTTTTACACGGGCAGCAGAGGAATTGATAGCTATAACAGATTAATTATCAATTTTTAACATGCTTGTGCTTTTCTATTTAATCCTTTTTGGCATTCAGGCCAGTATATTGTAACTTGCAACTATAAATTAGTTACAACTATAGGACAAGTAATCAATTCTTAAAAACCGAAAAAAAAACAGAGACCATGACACACAATTTTTGTTTTAACCACACAATGACAAGACATGTCACAAATCCAAAAGCTTATTGCGAGATTGATCAGCTTTCCGAAGGATTTTACTTGGGAGGAGCTCGTTAAAATTTTAAATCATTTTGGTTTTAAAGAACTTAAAGTTGGGAAGACAGGGGGGGCAAGAAGGAAATTCTCGAATGATGTAGGGCTGATTATCAGTTTGCATAAGCCCCATCCATCAAAAATTATGAAACGTTATCAGCTGAATGATGTTGTTGGCGTTTTAAAAGAAAGAGGTTATCTAAATGAATGATATACTAAAATATAAAGACTATCTCGCGAGCGTACAATTTAACGCTGATGACGAGGTGTTTCACGGAAAGATTCTGGGTATTAACGATCTTGTGAACTTCGAAGGTGTATCAGTAAAGGATTTGAAAAAAGCATTTGCAGAGGCAGTTGAGGACTATCTGAAGACATGCGAATTTCTAAAAAAAGACCCCGACAAGACTTACAAAGGGAGTTTTAATGTACGGATTCCGCAAGAGCTTCACCGGCAGGCAGCTATTACTTCAGCTCAAAAAAATATGTCACTGAATGATTTTGTGCGATATGCGATTGATTTTACGTTGTCAAAATCAGAAGGTATATCGAGAACAGTAAAATGACAGGAATTTTCAACCGCATTTTAATACCCGCTTTTGGCGGGTTTTTTATTGAGATCCTGATCAAATCGATAAGGAAATAAGTAAATCGGCGATGCTATCGTCTTATTTCCGCTGCCGAGGTAACCGCCAAAAAAAATTTTACACCCCCACTAGCGTTATTCAACTATTCCGTCGTCCTTACTTAAATCGGCCAAATTATTTTTAACTTAATGGCATGAATACTGAAGATCCATCCGGGAAAGATCCGACTGAAGAGCTCGCAGAGCGGATCGCCTACCTGATCAATGGATTTATCCAGGAGGACCTGACAGAATCAGAACATGATGAACTTGATGAGTGGGTGTCAGCCAGTATGAAAAATCAACGGCTGTTTGAAGAACTGACGGATCCCGTCAATATTCAGAAATGGGTGGATTGGCGGGAAAAACTGGATAGTAAGGCGGCATATGAACGAGTAAAGGAAAAGATAGGGCTTCAGCAGGGCTCTGATTCTTTTAAGCGAAGAAGGATATGGCCTTACTGGATAGCCGCCGCTGTTATCATCGCCCTGATAGTAATCGGTGATTTATGGTATCATAAGACGCCGGCTCCGCAAGTCATTGCAACTGCTCCGGCGCAGGATATTTTGCCGGGTGGCAGGCATGCAATACTGAAGATGAATGGGGGGCAGGCAATCATCCTGGATAGTCTGCATGCAGGAAGAATAACAACGGTTGGTTCGGTTACCATCACAAAAGATAGTTCGGCATTGAATTATGCAACCGCAGAGAAAAATGAAGGCCCCACTCGGATGGATGAGCTGTCAACACCTGCAGGTGGCGAATTTCAACTTAGTCTGAGTGACGGTACCAGGGTATGGCTAAATGCCTCCACTACATTAATATACCCTGAACAATTTCCGGACTCGGTTCGACGGGTTGAAGTAGCAGGCGAGGCTTATTTCGAAGTTGCAAAAGATGTAAAACATCCTTTCATAGTCACAACCGGAAAAAATGAAGTGCGCGTACTGGGAACACATTTTAATATAAATCATTACCCGGATAACACTGAAACGATTGTCACACTGGCGGAGGGATCGGTCAAATTAAATGGAACCGTGTTGCTAAAACCCGCTGAGCAGGGATTAATCAGCGATGATGGAAAAATTGAAACAGGACCGGCTGATCTGGAATCGGCGCTCGCCTGGAAAGACGGGCAGTTTATTTTCAAAATGGCTCCGCTCAACCAGGTGATGGCTCAGGTGTCACACTGGTATGACGCAAAAATTATTTACAAGGACAATAATAGTGAACATTTTAACGCGAGAATTCCGAGAGACGTACCCGTAAGCAAACTCCTTCACCTGCTGGAAGCGACTGGACGTGTACACTTTAAGATAGAATATAAGACGATTACAGTTAGGAATTAGGGGTTTTTTACCCTTTTTGCTGGCACTCCAATTTTTAATTTCACGAAAACCAATCTGACAATGCGACTATCTGCATGCCATAAATTATTATGTTCCGTCGGCATTCTTTTGATCCTGGGTTTTACAAACCCGCTTGCCGCACAGAACAACGAACGCATTACGCTTTCCCTGATTAATGCTTCGTTTCAGAAACTGATTGCATCGGTTGAATCCCAAACTTCCTTTCGGTTTGTCTATACTAATGAACAATTAGAGGAAACAAAACCGGTAACGGTTTCCGTTAAAGACTTACCCCTGCAGGCGGCCCTGGACCAATGCTTTCACGATCAGCCACTGAATTTTTCCCTGGAAGAAAAATATATTATTCTGCACGAAAAACCAGCCGGCACGAAAAATGATTTGATCGACATTACCGGTACTGTAAAAAACGAAAAAGGAGAACCTGTCAGCGGTGCAACCGTAAGTGTCAATGGTAGTGATCGTGCTACAAGCACGGCCAACGACGGCAGTTTTTCATTAAAACAGATTTCTCCCAATGCCGTTCTGATTTTTAGTGGCACTGATGTTGAATCACAACAAATTTCTTTGCGCGGTCAAAAGACATTATCAATAATTCTGAAGACTAAAACCAAAAGCATTGATGAAGTTCAGGTGATTGCTTATGGAACAACAACGAAAAGACTGAATACCGGCGACGTATCGATGATTCGGGCTGAAACAATTTCCCAGCAGCCTGTTTCCAATACGCTGGAGGCTCTCGAAGGAAGGGTACCTGGAATATTCATCGCCCAGCAAACCGGAATACCAGGTGGTGGCTTTTCAGTGCAAATCCGCGGATTAAACTTTGTCGGAGGCGGTAACGATCCGCTTTATATCGTGGATGGAATTCCATATCCTTCTGTGGCATTGTCTGCTCAGGAAACAACATCAGGGTCCATCAGCGGGGGCAATCCGCTGAGCAGTATCAACCCATCCGTATATCTTGTCGTGTCCCAGACCAGCAGATCGGGCGCATTGGATGCATCGGGCACAACGCCATCATTCAGAAAAGCCTCGTGCCGCATTTCAAGATA
>Ga0206943_1258_pt1 | contig 11547 bp, 5 predicted proteins | sample Alteio_BWOrgHeat_7_FD_153243 | JGI IMG/M metagenome (GOLD analysis project Ga0206943, IMG submission 153243) | Enriched cells from forest soil in Barre Woods Harvard Forest LTER site, Petersham, Massachusetts, United States -... | ecosystem: Environmental > Terrestrial > Soil > Temperate forest > O... | reverse complement strand
GGCCGCCTGCCACACTCCGTTGACTAGTGAATTCAGTTGCACGTAGATCGTTTGTCCCGAGTTAGGCAGGGAGGAAACGGTTGCGCTGGTTGCGTTCGTCTGGAAGGCAGTAACATCGTGCGATCCCGGACCGGTGGTACCGATGAAGAGAGTGTAGAGGCTGGCTCCGGCACCGGTGGTCCACGTGAAGGTCGCCGAGTTTCCGGGGATGCTGCTCCCTGGTGCCGGGGAAATCATGGTCGCCTTCGCCGCAGGGCCGGGCGTGTTCGTAAAGGTGTATCCCTGCGACTGCCATTTCAGGTCGATATAGGAACTCAGTTGCACATAGATCGTGCTGCCGTCGGCGGGCAGATCGTTAAAGGTCAGCTTGGTGCCAGTGGTGAGTTGATAGTCGACGTCATGCAAGCCAAAGCCGATCTTACTGATTTCCACGCTGTAATAGGTCACGCCCTGACCGGGGTTCCAGGTGAAGGTGGCCGAGTTGCCGGCGATCGGATATGTGGAGAGAGGCTCATACATCGTGGCCCGCATGGGCGTGCCCGGCAGGATGTAGGCCGTGTGGGTACCCTGATAGGCGTTTCCAATGTGCGAGAAGAGGGTGACGTACACGGTGCCTCCTGTCGACGGCAACGTCGACACGGTCACCGAATTGTCTTCGTGTGCATTTACATATCCGAGGTCCGACAATCCGGGCCGAGTGCCAAAATACAGACTGTATTGCGACGCACCGGCTCCCAGTGCCCAATGGAACGTGGGGTTGTTTACCAGCAACGATCCATACGCTGGGCTGACCATTACCGCCGGCGAACCCGTGCCGCTTTCCTGGTAGATGTAGCTGTTGAATTGGTAGATGCCGTTGATGAGTGAGAACAACGTCACGTAGAGCGTGCCGCCATACGCCGGCACATTTACAACCGCGCTCTCATTGGTTCCCGCATTTACGAAATTCAGGTCGTTCAAACCGGGCAACGATCCGAGATAGAGGCTGTATTGGGCGACACCGTTTCCGCCTCCCCAGGTGAACGTTACCGGACCGCTGGTGAGTGTGCTTCCCGGTGCCAGCGAGATCATCGCGGCTTTCGACGGAACACCCGCTGCGTTGGTATAGGTGTAACCCTGCGATTGCCATTTCCCATCGGCGTAGGAGTTCAGTTGGACGTAGATCGTGCTGCCGTCCGCCGGTAGATTCGTCACCGTCACGCTGGTTGCCGTCGTCGGGATGTAATCGAGGTTGTGGGTTCCGAAGCCCGCGGTGCTGACGTACAGGCTGTAATTTGTCACTCCTTTGCCGGCACTCCACAGAAAATTCACCGAGTTGCCGACCAACCTTGTTCCGTTGGTTGGGGAGATCATCGTCGCCCGCTCGGGAGCGGGCAGGGTGTAGGTATAGGCGTTGGAAAAGACGGTGCCTATCTGCGACAGCAACGTCGCATACAAAGGCGCGCCCGTCAGCGGCAATCCGCTTACGGTTGTTGATGTCGAGCGCCCTGCATTGATATTCGCAATCTCGTTGAGTCCCGGCTTCGAGCCCAGATAGAGGGTGTACTGCGAGGCGCCGGAACCGGGGTTCCAGGTAAATGTCTGGCTGGTACTGGGGAGGGCCGTTCCATTTGCGGGGCTGATCATGGTCGCCGCCACTGGCGAGCCTGATTCGGTGTAAACGTAGGGAGCGGAATATTGCGTCCCGCTGATCTGCCAATACAGCGTTACGTAAAGAGGAGCGCCGCTGGTGGGGAGATCCACCGCGGTAAATGGCGAATTCGTGGGCAGGTTGACGAAGGTAATGTCCTGCGCCCCCGGTGAGAAGCCGATCGCCAGACTATATTCAGAGACCCCTGTGCCGGCGGACCAGATGAATGTCGCGCTTGACCCCGAAAGCGTAGAACCATTTGCAGGATTCAGCATAACGGGAGAAGTTGATCCACCTGCCGCGATGTAGGAGTAGGCGGCCGTTAGATTCCCTCCAGGCGTAAGTGAATTCAACGTTACATAGAGAGGAACTCCGTTCGATGGCAGGTTGGAGACCGTTGCCGAGACGCTCGTTCCGGCAATGACGTCATCAATGTCCTTTGCCCCTGGCGTCGTGCCGATGTAGATCTCGTACTGCGTGACGCCGGTTCCGGTGGTCCAAGTAAAGGTCGCCGTGGTTCCGGCCAAAACTGATTCGGGCGCTGGACTGAGAATCGACGCCGCCACGTACTCCGGGAAGACGACAATCGGGTACGACGCAAGATTGCTAATCTGAGGAGAGTTGCCCGATCCACTCGCAGAGCCAGCAGGGCTTCCCTCCGCGCCAAAGGCCGCGAAGGCGTAGATGGTGTGCAAACCAGGCCGCAGGTTGCTCCCAGAGAAGCTGAAGGTCGCGGGATTCACTCCAATGGCGCTGGTTAAGGTTGCGCTCTGCCACGAGGCCACAACGGTATCGAGTTGGTAGTAGAGGGTTGTCGGCAGAGCTGCGGTCGTAGAAAAACGATTCGCCACCGTTGCGGTAAATGCCGGGCTGGAATTCATGGTGCCGAACATCGACAATCCGGAGACCGTCTGCGGATCCGTCACACCTTGCAAAACGATCTGCAACGGAACCGCTGATAATGGGCTCGGATCGATTACCGTCACATCGTTGCTGCCGAGATTCTCGGTGTAAACCACATTCGTCACCGGATTCACCGCGATTCGAGCGGAACCAACTCCAGCCGGAATTGAAGTAAACCCATTGGTTGCTCCGTCGAGGACCGTCACTCCGTTGTTACTGCCTGGATCGGCCAGGTAGATGTTGTCGGTTGCCGGGTTGATGGCGACGCCGCCCGATCCCGCGCCCGTGTTGATGATCTCCGTGCGGTCGGTGGCTCCATCGATTACGGCTACCCCCCCACCCGTTCCGGAAGTCATGGAAAGATAGATTTTGTTCGTTAGTTCGCTCACCGCAATTGGGGGCAGGACATCGTTGTTGCTTACGCTTATGAGGGTGGCAGCATTGGTGGCCCCATCGATCTCGGTCACGCCGTAAAATCCTCCGACGTAGATCTTGTTGGTCGCGGAGTTCAGACCAATGTCGTCCGGGAAACCATCTCCCAGGGGCACTGTGACGAAATTATTAGTTGCCCCATCTAAAACTACGACGAACGAGGTGAACTCCGGAAACCCCAACGCAACGATGTAGATTTTGTTTGTTATTGGGTTCACTGCGACCGCCATCGCGTCGTAGGAGTTCGGCAGATGCACGTAGGAAGCGGAATTGGTGGCTCCGTCGATCACGGTAACAACTCCGCCGTAATTGCCCGCTGGCGCATAGATCTTGTTTGTTATCGGGTTCACCGCAATCGCACGCGCATAGTACGGATTGGGAACGGTCGTAGTCGCGTTCGTTGCCCCATCGATCACCGTGATGGGTCCAGGGTAGTGAATGACGTAGATCTTGTTGGTTACCGGGTTCACAGCCGCTGCAATGGGAAGGGGCGGCACCAGGACTGATGCAATCGTGTTCGTAGCTCCATCGATCACCGATACGGACCCCGTCGGACTTGTGTTGTTTTCGTTGACGACGTAGACCTTGTTGGTCACTGGGTTCAACGCCGGAGGCCCAGATCTGCCCCAAAATTGATTGTTGGGAGCCGGCACATTAGTCGTGCTAGGAATGTCTCCGTTTATCACCGCGACGTTCGCACTTGCGAGGTTCGCAACGTAAAAGCGATTCGTCACTGGGTTCACCGCTACCGCGCGCGGAGTGCTTCCTGTCGCGATGCGGTTGGTGTGATTCGTGGCCCCGTCGATGATCGTCACGTCGTTACTGGCGGAGTCTGCAACGTAGACCTGGTTGGTCAACACGTTCACGGCCACCGCCTGCGGTTCGCCCCCGGCGGCAACATTGCTGGTCGCGTTCGTGCTCCCATTGATCACGGTGACACCGTAACCCCCGGCATTGGCCACATAGATGGTGTCGGTCACCGAGTTTACTGCCACCGCGGTGGGCTGGATTCCGACGGTCACCGTGGCGCTCGCGCCACCGGCACCGTCGACGACGGTAACGTTCGCGCTGCCGTTGTTGGCAACGTAGATCTTGTCGGTGATGGCATTCACAGCGACCGCGCTGGGCGCGGTTCCGGCGCCGATTGCAGTGGTCGCATTCGTCGCGCCGTCAATCACCGTCAAATTGTTGCTGCCCTGGTTCGCCACGTAGATTTTGTTCGTAACTGGGTTAATCGCCAATGCCGAAGGGTTAGTTCCGGCACTGACCGTGACGGTGCTGTCGCTTGCTCCGTCGATCACGGTAACGTTGTGGCTGCCCTGGTTAGCGACATAGATTTTGTTCGTCAACCCGTTCGCCGCAATGGCGCCGGGCGCGGTGCCGGCAACGACTGTACTCGTCGCGTTCGTTGCTCCATCGATAACTGTGACGTTATCGCTGCCTGCGTTCGCCACGTAGACCTGGTTGGTCGCCTGATTGACCGCGATGGCGCAAGGCAGCACTCCAACGTTTACCGTGGTCGAAGCATAGGTGGCGCCATCAACGACGGTCACCGTGCCGCTGCCGCGATTGGCGATATATATCTTGTTGGTGACGATGTTCACCGCGACGGCGCACGGAGTATTTCCGGTCGAGATGGTGGTGGTGACGGATTGCGAGGAGGCGAAGGATACCGCGAAGAGAACAAACGTCAGCAGGCCGACGGCGCGCGCCCAATGAGAGGTGAGAAAAGAAGAGCGGCGGTTATTCATGAAGGCTCCGGGGACTCGTGGTCGTTGCACTGGGCCGGATAACGCTGAAGCCGGGGGGAAGAAGGTTTGATCGTAGTCTCGAAAGAGCGATGAGCGTGATGAATCGTGAGCCGTCGAGTGGCTAAAAGGTGCCTATTCCGTCAGATTTCGGAAGTCATGCAAAAACGATTGTTAACCGACTTCTACCAGCCCGTACCGCCGGTTCCAGTGGGATTTCAGGTGGTCGAATACGGCTTTGATTTCGGTTTGAGATAGGTCGGGGTGGGGGCCGCTGGTGACGTAGGCGGCTTGTTGTTTTGCCAGCTCTAACAGCTCGCGGTCGCGGAGGAGGTTGGCTACGCGGAAGTCGGGCATGCCGGCTTGCTTGGTGCCGAAGAATTCGCCGGGGCCGCGGAGCTGGAGGTCGAGTTCGGAGATTTCGAAGCCGTTGTTGGTGCGGACCATGGCGTCGAGGCGCTGCTCGGCTTCGGGGGAGACTTTGCCGCCGGTCATGAGGACGCAGAAAGATTTGGCGCTGCCGCGGCCGATGCGTCCGCGGAGCTGGTGGAGCTGGGAGAGGCCGAAGCGCTCGGCGTGCTCGACGACCATGATGTTGGCGTTGGGGACGTCGACGCCGACTTCGATGACGGTGGTGGAGACGAGGACCTGGACGTCTCCGGACTGGAAGCGGCGCATGACGGCGTCCTTGTCTTCCGACGACATGCGGCCGTGGAGCAGGCCGACCTTGAGATCGGGGAAGATTTTTTTGCGCATCTCGTCGTACATCTTGATGGCGGCCTTGAGCTGCTTGCCGGCTTCGGCGTCTTCGTTTTCCTCGATGACGGGGTAGACGATGTAGGCCTGGTGATGGGCGGCGACCTGCTTGCGGACGAAGGCCCAGACCTCGTCGGCGCGGTCGTCGGCGACGCGGCGGGTGACGATGGGAGTGCGGCCGGGAGGGAGCTCGTCGAGGACACTGACGTCGAGATCGCCGTAGAGGGTGAGCGCGAGGGTGCGCGGGATGGGCGTGGCGGTCATGACCAGGACGTCGGGCTCGGCGGCGCCGGTCTTCTTCATCAGCTTGAAACGCTGCATTCCACGAAGCTATGTCGGAATTGCCCGCCCCCGAAGTAAACCCGAACCTCTTGACGGCGTCGCGCATGCGCTTGGCTGAGGCGTTGGAACACGCCGAGCAACTGCATGGCTGGCGTCGTTTTGTGCTCGACCCCATGGCGCTCTTACAGCGCATGCGGGTAGCTCCGGCCGTTGCCGCCGCCATCTTCATCATCGGCTTCGGCGGTGGACTCGGCACCATGTACAGCCTCCACCTTGGATCTTCGTCCGTCGTCGGTCACCCTGAAATCCATAACATGGACAAGGCCTCCTTCGGCCCCGTGCGCTCCATTGAAGTCCAGCCCAACTCCGATCAGATCAGCATCAACTACGATCGCGTTCTCACCGAGAAGGTTCAGGGCTCGGCCAACGATCCCAAGATTCAGGAACTCCTTGCCTACGCCGCGCGCAACAACGACAATTCCGGCGTCCGTCTCGATTCCGTCGGCGTTCTCGCGAAAAAGGGAGAAGATCCCGCTGCCCGCGAAACTCTTACTTACTCGTTGCGGTACGACAGCAACCCCGGTGTCCGTCTGAAGGCCCTCGAAGCTCTTGAGCCTTACGTCAAAGACGACATCCGCGTGCGCAATGCAGTCCTTGAAGCGCTCTTAAACGACAGCAATCCCGGAGTGCGCTCCGGTGCGATCCACCTGCTCGCCCCCGTAAAGGCCGACACCAGCGTCCGTGCGGCTTTGCAGCAGCTCGCAAAGGAAGATCCCAACGAGTTCATCCGCTCCGAATCCAAGCGGCTCCTGCAAGCGACCCCTGAACTTGATTAACCAGATGCCGACGAATTCCATGGAAGTCACCGAGTGCTACCAGCCACAACCAGGTGGCAGGACGCGGGGAGCAAGACTCCGCACCCTGCTCGCCTTGTTGGCTCTTGCCTCCGCGAGCTGCTATGGACAATCTCCGCAGCCCGCCAAAATCTACCAGCAGGGCCCGCAGTGGGTCGAAGAATTCAGCGGCTTTGCCCCACTCTCTCACATGCTCAAGGTGATGATGTCCGTTGGCGCCATTCACCTCGAAGGCGGCGGCACCGACCAGATCAGCTACACCGTTAAAAAGCGTTGTGTCCGCGGCACCCAGGAAGCCGCCCGCAAAATCTTTGACCAGTTCCGCGTCTTCAGCGCCCGTAAGGCCGATTCCACCATCATCGAAGGGGACTGGCTCGGCGGCAAAGATCTCAATGACCTCATGGCCGACGTCTTCGTCCAGGTCCCGCGCAGCGTTGATGCCGTGGCCCTTAACGCCCATGAAGGCGGCATCACGGTTCGCGCCATCCGCGCCCGTCTCGACGCCGAAACCACCGCCGGCAATATCGACCTCGACCAGATCTCTGGCGCCGTCAAAGCCCATACCTCCGGAGGCTTCATTACCGCCGGTACTCTCACCGGCGACGCCCAACTCCGCAGCGGTGCCGGCAACGTCCAGGCCCAGCGCATCACCGGCAAAGCCACCCTTTGGACCGCCGGAGGCCTCGCCTCCCTCGGATCGGCACACTGGTGCTCCCTTGAAACTTTGGCGGGAAATATTACAATCCAGCACTGCGATGGCGACTTGCATGCCGTCAGCGGTGGTGGCAGTATCGACATCGGCGACGTCGGCGGTGACGTTTTTGCCCAAACCGGCGGCGGTCGCATCCGTCTAACTAGTTCGATGGGCCGGGTCACCGCAGCCACTGGCGGCGGAGCCGTCGAGTTGCATAAACTGTGGCGCGGCGCGCAAGTAGATTCCGGAGTGGGCGCAATTTCAGTCGAGTTCGCTGGCTCGCCCAAAACATTCAGCGACTCCTCGCTGCGCACCGCCTCCGGCGATGTAATCGTTTATATGGCTGACAGTCTCCCGATCACCGTGCACGCTGCGTCCGACATGACGCGTGGCGCCGGTATCATGAGCGATTTTCCGGAGATTCGCATTACGTCCGAAGGTGGAAATTTCGGGCCGAAGTCCATGTTCGCCGAGGGTGCCCTCAACGGTGGCGGACCGGTCCTTAAAGTTCGGACGACGATTGGGCAGATCGAGTTCCACCGTACGAAATGAGTGGAGGCGGTACCATGCAGCACATGCACTATATGAAATCCATGTTCCTCTCTGTCCTGCTCGCAGGAGCAGTGACATTCACAGGTGCTATTCCGGCAGTTGCAGCTCCGACCGGCGATGAACTCTCTGGTGGCGATTCCTACCTCGGCATCGGCCCCCGCGACATCACCCGCAACCGCGTCGCTGCCCTCAAACTGAAAGACGATTCCGGCGTCGAAGTCGCCGACCTCGATAATGACGCTCCCGCTGCCAAAGCCGGCGTAAAACTTGGGGATGTCATCCTCACTTACAACAATTCGAAGGTCGAAAGCGCCGAACAGCTCCGCCGCCTCATCCACGAAACCCCCGCGGGACGCACCGTTCAACTCGGCATCAGCCGCAATGGCCAGCAGCAATCTGTGGCCGTTACTCTCGGCAGCCATAAGCAGATGATCGCGGTTGCTCCCAAGTCCAAATCCGGTACTCCGGGCAACGCCTTCTTCGACATCGGCCCCGACATGGGCATGAACACGCTGCAAATGGCCTCCAAGAGCGGCCTCCTCGTAGAGAATCTCACCCCGCAGTTGGGCGAGTTCCTCGGCGTGAAGAACGGCAACGGCGTCCTCGTGCGCTCCGTCGAAAAAGGTTCGCCCGCGGAGAACGCTGGCCTCAAAGCCGGCGACGTGATCGTCCGCATCGAGAAGGAACCGATCGGTGATATGGGCGACTGGCATCGCCTCACCCACAAGCGCAGCGGCAAGACTATGCTCGGCGTCGTCCGCGAAAAGCGCGAGCAGAATTTCTACGTGGAGTTCTCTTCCACCCGCGATACCTCCTTCCTCTTCGATGGGCCGGAAATGAACATCAACCCCGACGAAATTAAGTTAGAGATTTCGCAACTGACTCCCGAGATCGAACAAGCGATGGCCCAGGCCCGCGCCGAAATCGACGCCCACCGGGACGAGTTCCGCAACTCCGCCGTCCTCGGCGAGGAGCAGATTCAGAAAGCCATGAAGGAATTCGAGAAAGCCCAGCAGGAATGGAGCTGCAATACCGACTCGAAGAAATAAGCGCTCTTCAATAAAACAGGCGTAGCTTCGGCTACGCCTTTTCTTTTCCCAAACTCAAGCTACTGGTTTGCGACCTTTGCCTCGCCCAGCGTATCTTCCTGCGCTGCCACGCAGTTCCTCCCCGACTGCTTCGCGATGTACAAGCTCTCGTCCGCTGCCCGCACAATGTCGTCGCGCGTCGCGCCGCACCGCGGAAAGTCCGCCACGCCCGCACTAATCGTCACCGGACGCGGAATCCCCGGGAACTCATACTCCGCTACCAGGTTCCGCAGCTTCTCCGCCACCCGCAGCGCCTTCGGTCCGGATGTCTCCGGCAGGATGATCGCGAACTCCTCGCCGCCATACCGGCAGCAAGAATCCGGCTTGCGCAGCGCCCCCAGGAATATCTGCGACACGATGCGGAGCACTTCATCCCCCAGCAGGTGTCCAAACTCGTCATTCACGCGCTTAAAGTGGTCGATGTCCACCATGATCACGCTCAGCGTGCTCTCATACCGGGTCGCGCGATCCAACTCCTCGCTGATCTTGCGCTCGAACAGCCGCCGGTTATAGACGCCCGTCAAGCCATCCACGTAGGCCAGTTGTTCCACCTGTTGGAAGTACAGCGCGTTCTGGATCGCCGTCGCGCAAATATCGGCCACCGATTCCAGGGTCGGAATGTCGTCCACAGGAAACGCCGTTGGATCCGTCGCCGCCAGCACCAGCACGCCGAGCGGTCGTCCCGCTGAAACCAGTGGCAACAGCAATTCCGATCCCGCTCCCTTGTACATCACGGCTTGGGCTCCGGCGTCCCCCGCATGCACCACTCGGGTCTTCCGCCGCTCCAGCGCCGTCTCCGCCGGATTATCCGCCGGCAGCAACGCCTGGCTCGTCTCAATTCCCGGCGACAGCGTCCCGTCATTCGCCCGCAGAATGAGCGTCCCATCCTGCTCCGCCGTCAAAATCGCCGCCCCTTGCAGCGGCATGTGCGCCGCAATCGACCGGCAGAGCTGCACCAGCAACTCTTCCAGCTTGATGACCGCCGTTGCCTGCCGTGCAATCGCCCCGATCGCCTCCATCTGCTGCGCCCGCTTCTGCTCGCGCGAATAGATATCGGCGTTCACCAGCGCAATCGACGCCTGCGTCGCAAACAGCGTCAGCAGGTCTACCGTCTCGCGATCGAAAAAGTCCAGTTGATTGCTCTGGCAGTCCAGCACTCCCACCACTTCGTCTCGCACGATCAACGGAATCGCCAACTCCGACATCGTTCCTGACGTTCCCGCTATGTAGCGTGGGTCCTTCGTTACATCCGGCACGTAAATCGGCCGCTTCAACCGCGCCGCGTTCCCGGTAATCCCTTTGCCCACGGGAACCATCGTCGGGCACGGACCAATCCCGAAGCTCAGCCGCACATTCAGCTCGTTGCGTTCTTTGTCGAGCAGCAGGATCGCCCCACTTTCCAGGTGAAAGTAGTCGCGCACGATCATCAGGATCTGGTCCAGGACCTCATTCAACTGAAAGGTCGACAAGACCGCCTGGCTCGCGTCGTAAAGAATCGCGATTCTCTGCATTCCCGGTTGCTGGCTCAAAGTGTTTGAGAGTTTACCTCACCGCCCCGGCTCCAGCCCCCATTTTTCGCATTACCTCCGTGACCATCCGGACATGCCCTCCCAGCCCCGCCAACGCCCTCAACCACTTACGAAGCCTGTTACCATCGCTCCGTGCTCGAACTTTCCACCCAGATCCAGTACGTCAAAGGCATCGGCCCCCGTATCGCCGAAGTCCTCGCCGCCAAGGGCATCGCCACCGTCGAAGACCTCCTCTACTACCTCCCATTCCGTTACGAAGACCGCCTAAACCCCCGCGGAATCGCCGAACTCCAGCCCGGTGAGATGGCCAGCGTGGTCGCCGAGGTCCGCGTCTCCGGCCTATTCAAGACGCGTGCCGGCCCGATGTTCCAGCTCACCGTCGGCCAGGGCCGCCGGACGCTCAAATGCCTCTGGTTCCACGGCGCCTATCTCAAAGACCGCTTCCAGCCCGGCCAGCTCCTCGCCCTGTACGGCAAGGTCGAGGAATCCCGCTTTGGCCGTCGCGAGCTCCAGATCATCCAGCCCCAATTCGAGATCCTCCACGACCCCACCGATCAATCCGACGACCCCGAAGCCGCCCAGTTCAAGTCCCTTGAGATCGGCAAAATCGTCCCCATCTACGAATCCGCCGGCAGCGGCAAGCTCACGTCGAAGTGGTTCCGCCGGGTAATCCATGGCGCGTTAGAAAACCTCGAGCCCAATGTCCCCGACGCCATTCCCCCCGTAGTCCGCACCCACGTCGATCTCATGGACCGTCGCGCCGCCTTCGCCAAAGCCCACTGGCCCGACGAAGGCGAGAGCTTCACGCGCCTGCAAAATGCCCGCACCGCCGCCCACACCCGCCTGATTTTCGAAGAGCTCTTCTATCTGGAATTAGGCCTGGAGTTAAAGCGTCGCAAGATGCGCGCCCAGGCCGGCGTCGCCTTCCGTGTCGATGACCAAGTCCGCGAAGCCATCAAGCGCATCCTCCCGTTCCATCCCACGGCGGCCCAAAAGCGTGTGCTCTCCGAAATCGTCTCCGACATGAAGCAGCCCTCGCCCATGCGCCGTCTCCTCCAGGGAGATGTCGGCTCCGGCAA
>Ga0206943_1257_pt1 | contig 11598 bp, 7 predicted proteins | sample Alteio_BWOrgHeat_7_FD_153243 | JGI IMG/M metagenome (GOLD analysis project Ga0206943, IMG submission 153243) | Enriched cells from forest soil in Barre Woods Harvard Forest LTER site, Petersham, Massachusetts, United States -... | ecosystem: Environmental > Terrestrial > Soil > Temperate forest > O... | reverse complement strand
GGCTGCGGTTTGGCTTCGGTTGCGCAATCGCATTCTCCACCCGCCCCAGTTCCAGCAGCGTTTCGCCGAGCCCCGACTTCAGCGACTGGCTGAACCCTACATTCACCGCCCGCGCCACATCCACCCGCTTTGCGCCCTTTTGATTCCACGCCAGTCCCGCCGCGTACGCCATCCCCGGATACATCACCGGCCACGGTTGGTGATTCCCATTATCCCCCCACGACGTCAGCAGCATGCCTTCCGCGCCGTTCTTCAGCCCTTCCTTCGCCGCACTTTCCAAATTCGCTAACATATTATCTGTCCGCCCCGTAAACGTATTCCACGCCGACGTCCCGGGACATACCCAGAACTTCCGCTTCGCCTTCGCCAATCGCGCACACTGCTCCGCAAACGGATGATTCGCCTCATACCCCCACAGCAACGCCGTCGCATCTTCCGGCACTTCGTCCACCAACTCCGGCGCTTCCAGCAAAATATCCGCCCAGAACAGAATTTTCTTTTGATGCTTCGTCGCCTGCTTGTGTAGCTTTTTTAAAAAGTCCAGATATACGCGGTGCTTCCCATGCTTTTTCACCTGTGGCTTGCTCCAGCCTTGCCCGAGTTCCCACGGCTCATCGCCACCGAGGTTAAATTTCTCCGACTCAAACAGCGGCAAATATTCTTTCCAAAGTTTATCCAAAAATTTCAAGCTCCCCTCATCCGGCCGCAGCGTCGTCCCATGCGGCACCTTGCCTTTAATCGGATGCGTGAATCCCTTCGGACACTCCGCGAGATGTTTATACTCCTCATGCTTCAGCCACCGCTCAAAATGTCCGAAGGAATTAAAATTCGCGGTCAGCTCAATGTGGTTTTCCTGGCACAACTTCTGCAATTTTAAAATCTCCTCCTTCGTCATCGGATCCGCCTCGCCCCACACTTTCTTGTGCGCGCGAAACGCGTAGGTGTGCTCCGTATAAAGCTGCAGGTGATTATATTTCAATCCCGCCAGTTGCCTTACCAACCCCCGCCACGCCTCGTTCGACGGCACCTTCCCGCGGCTGATATCCAGCATAAACCCCCGCACCGCAAAATCCGGCGCATCCACAATCCGCAAACACGGCAGCACATCACCGCACTGCTTCCGCAGTTGGTCAATCACCCTCCGCCCATGCTCCAGCCCCGCATCACTCCCGGCGATCAGCGAACTATACTTCGTCGTTATCTCTAATTCATACGCCTCCTTCGCCATCCCCTTCTTCACCTCCGCGCATAATTTCATGCCCGCCTTCGGAATACGTTGCACCCCCCGCGTCCGCTCCACCAACTTCGGCGGTGGCCAAAGAAAAAAATTATCCGCGTTTTGCTGCGATGTTGTCATGGAGTAAAGCTGCCAAGTCGCCGCCTATAATGCTGTCGTCTGCGTTAATGTAAATAAAACAGGTCACTGTTCTTTAACTGCCAACCGCGTTTCCGCACCCACCCTGGCCGCCGCGACCACCGTCCCCCCGCCCACCACGATAATCCCCGTCCACACGACCCACACTGCCACCGGCGCCTCCCAACTCCAGAGATACCACAGCGCCAGGCACAACATTTCCAGCCCAAGAAAAATGGCCGTCGCGTAACGTCGACGCTCCATCGGCACCACCAGCGCCGCCGCCTCATCGCCTTCCACTGAACAACGCGCCAGCCGGTCCGCCAGCCACCAGCAAAACAGCGCAAATGGCACCGCCGCGATCAAATCCGCCGTGTAGTGCATGCTCAGCGTCAACGTGGTGACAATGGACAACCCGCCGACTGGCAAAGCGACCAGAAAAAATCCCCGGCTCTGTTTCCAGGCCGCTATCAGCGCAATCAACGCCCACGCCGCATGCAGCGACGGCACACTATCGCGCAGCACTTCCGGCGCTTCCGTCAAAGGCGTCGTGCGCGTCAGCGCGGCCTGCAGCGACGCCGCCCGCACTTCCGGGCTCACCCGCGCAAATAATTCCGGCCACGCATGATACGGTCCAACGACGGGAAATTGCCAATAGCCTACCCAGCCAAAAAAACCCACCAACAAAAACGCCAGCAGGCAACGACGCAGCGCAAACCGCGCCTTCTGCAAAAATAATCCGCCCGCCACCGCCATGACAAACGCCCCCAACCCGGTGTAGACGATATATTGTGCATCCCACAGCACGGTCCCGGCATAGTTCAGCGAGCCGAAAAACACCGCCGCGTGAAACCCGAGCGATTCATCCATCCGCAGCATCACAGGGTCGGCCACGACCGGCCGCAACTTCGACACCAGCGCCAGCCCAAACGACGCACTCAGGATAAAAATCAAAAACGGCGCAAATACCGCCGCCCAACGCAGCGTCACCCCGCCCAACTGGCGCGCCGGAATTAATCCCGACGCCAGCAAAAACACTGCCGCCCCCGGCACCGCCACCATCAGGCCCAGCGCTATCGCCAGATAAAGCCGCGAAATCCACAGCTCAGTCGCCTGTGCCGGCAGCGACCCGTAAAACCATCCACTCAGTAGCACAACCGCCAGTAAACCAAGGCCTCGAAAAATCGTCGCCGTCCGCGGACTCATCCCTCGTGCCACACACTCCCCCCACAGCATAAAAATCGCGCTCAGCGGCCCCGTGTAATACGGATTGCGCATCGCGCTCCCCGCAATCGCCAGCCAGTCCGGCGCCGCCATCACCCCAAGTAACATCAACATTGCCGACGCCAGCACCAAGCCAACTGCCAGCCACCAATCCAACCGGGCAGGTAATGTAAACGAGCGCGCCACGCCTGCAGACCTTAACCCTGAACTTTGACCGTGTCACGTTTACGATAGCGGCGAACCATCAACCCGGCGCCGAGTGCGCCCACTCCGATAATCAGTCCTGTCTGCGCCGCCTCCGGCACCACCGCAGTTTCCACCAGGTAGTAGCCGCCCCGGTCCGCGGATAGAAAACTGCTTTGCACGGAGCCATAGGAATAATGGTAGTAATTGCTCAGCGTTGGGGGCGAGTCATCGACGAAATTCCACTGGAGATTAGACTGGTTGGTGGAATCCACATGCAGGTAGTAAGTCGTGGACGGTGAAGGCGTGAATACCGTGTTCGGCGTAAAGTCTATCGCCTGCGGGGTGGTGGTGGGTGCGCTCGTCGCCGTGAAATTCAGCACTGCCCCGGTGGCATTATCCACATTGGTGCTCGTGATAAACACATGGGTTCCGGTAATCCCATTCGAGAACACACTCAGCGCCAATTGCAAGTCGGTGATCGGCGTCTGCGTGGAAGCATTGGTGGTAAAAGCCACACCCCAATTGACCAGGCCTCCAGTAACTAGACTGCCATCATTGGTCGCGCTAATCGTTGTCCCCGGCGCGAAATTGCCAAAAGTCACTTGGGCCCGTGCGGTTGGGGCGCTCCCTGTACTCAGTATGATACTAAGCGCGGCAGTCAGAAAAAGTCGGGAAAGGGATTGCCGCATAAAGATAAATTTTGTGAACGTTCATCAAGCACTATTCATTCCACCTTGTAAGTCAAAACCCTAATTTTAGGGCAGTATTTCCCCCAGCCTCGGACGGCGGCTACTTGCCCTTCTTCTCCATTCTCTCCCCCGAAAACAAAAACTGCTGCGCCAGTCCCGCCAGCCTCCCGTAATGCGCCCGTCCAAATTGCGCCACCTGCCCCGGCTTCCATCCCTGCAATCCATACCGCTCCGCCATCGCGCGCAAAATCCAGGTATCCACAGGAAAAGCTTCATACTTCGCCGCGCCAAAGAGCAGCACACAATCCGCAATCTTCGGCCCCACTCCCGGCAACTCCGCCAACCACCCATGCGCCTCGGCATACTCCATCGCGTGTACGCGTTTTTCCCAGCCCGGTTCCTTCGCGAGCTTCATCGCCGTCTGTTTAATAAACGCCGCCCGATACCCCAGGCTGCACGCGCGCAAATTCTTTTCCGGCACTTCCGCCAGTTTTTCCCACGTCGGCAGCGCGTGAACTTCTTCCCAAATCGGCTCGCCCATTTTCTCCGCCATCTTTTCGCATATTTGCATGATGTGCGGGATCTGCTTCGCGCTGCTGCACAAAAACACCAGCAGCGTTTCCCCCAACGGCTGCCTCAGCAACCTCAACCCCCGCCACGCCCGGATCCTCGCCGCCAAGATTTCATCCGTCCGCCACGGCAGCGTGTCCGCTAGTTTTTCAAAATCGACGTCCGCCGCCAAATATTCCTCCACCACCCCCGCCACTTTCTTTTCCAATTTCTCCGGCGCACTCCATTCTAAAACATTTTTCGGCCCGACTCTCAACCTCCCCACGCACTCCGCCCACACGCCTTGAAAAACTCCTTCTTCTCCTTCCACCGCCCGCCACCGAAACGCCTGTCCGCCCCGCAACGTCTCCGCTAATATCTCCGGGGATATTTTTATCGGCCGCGCCGTCGCCTGCCAATTACTCCAGCCTTCAGCCCCGCGTTGTTCCAAATTCTTTTTCATCGGCTGCGCCTTACCGCAACCTGGGTTACGGATTCGCCGTCGTGGTCGACGCCGCTGCTGTCGCGCCGCTCACATTATCCGGCAATGCCCACAGGAAACTCTGCCGCGTCGCCAGCACCTTGCCCGCCGCATCTTCCAGCGTCAGCTTGTATGCGATAATTGTTTCATCCTTGTTCGGCCAGTCCGCACCTGTCAGTCCGAGACAAAATTCCGGCAGCGTCCCCGTGTCTTCTGAGAAAACAAACTTCGCGTGCTTCGTAATCGCGTTGTCATTCCGCACATAGTCCAGCTCCGCCACCGTGCCCGCCGGCAGGTTCACCCCCGGGTGCCACGCCAGATCCACAATAAAGTAATACCCCGCGCGCACTTTCGGGTCTGTGCGCTCAATCACGCGCCCGCTTTTATTTTCGACGCCCGTAAAATATTCCGAGATGCGCTTGAATTTATCCGCGTCCATCCAGTGGTGGTCCACGTATTTAATTTCCACTCCCGCCGTACTCATTCCCGGCGGCCCGCTCGTCGCGCTCTGCGGAGTCGAGCAGCCCGCCAGCCCCGCGCATGCGGCCGCGAGCATTCCCGCGGCCCACATCCGGCCTGTCGGTTGGCAGCGCATCAATCAAAAGCCCCGTCAGGCGCTTGGCCTGCTTAGGCTTTTCCTTTTTTGGCAGGTTTGGCGGCTTTGGCCTTGGCGGCGGCAGCGGCGTCCGCGGCTTTGCGGCGCTTGATATAAGCGACCCGGCGCTTGCGTTTGATTTCTTTGTTATACTGTTTGCTCATAGTAAGATGAACCTAATGAGGTAGCTTGCCCCCGTCCCCGGGTCAAGGTCGCAAATTTCCCTGCCGCATTTTTAAAAAAGGGGTCAGGCTGCCCCTTATTCCCTTGACAAATTTGGCCCTTCATCGTTTTTTGGCCGAATGCCCCGCAAACTTCGCCTCGAATACCCCGGCGCCGTTTACCACGTCATCAATCGCGGTAATTACCGCGCTGATATCTTCGCCACCCCCGCCGCCCGCACCGCCTTCACGTCCTGCCTCTGGGAAGCCTGCCGCAAATCCGGCTGGCGCCTCCATGCCTACGTCCTCATGCGCAACCATTTCCACCTCGCGCTCGAAACCCCCAAAGGCAACCTTGTTCCCGGCATGCAATGGCTTCAAGCCACCTTCGCCAATCGTTTCAATCGCCTCCGTAATGAGCGCGGTCACCTCTTCCAAGGCCGCTACAAAGCCCTCCTCGTCGAGCCCGGCGCCGCCCTCGGCCAACTCTGCCACTACATCCACCTCAATCCCGTCCGCGCCAAAGTGACCTCCGTCGCCCGCCTCAAAGATTTCCGCGACTCCAGCTACTGGCACCTCTGGCACCGCGCCGAACGTCCGGCCTCCCTCCACCTCTCCACGGCCCTCGCTCAAGCTGGTTCCCTCGCCGATACTCCCGCCGGCCATCGCGCCTACGAAAAATTCCTCGCCTGGCAATCCGCCCGCGGCCCCGCCGGTCGCAATCAAGCCTACGTCTCCCTGAGCCGCGGTTGGGCCCTCGGGAGCAAAAACTTTAAGGAAAAACTTCTGCAGGATCACGCCATCACCGCCGACACGCGTGCCTGGGAAACCCAAGGCAAAACCGAAATCCGCGAAGCACAATGGAGTAAATTGTTGGAAAAAAGTCGCCAAACTCTCGGCTACAAATCCGCAGATTTATGCCACCCGCCCGCTGCTCAATCTTGGAAAATCGCCCTCATGATCCATTTGAAAGAAACCACTCAAGCCTCCAACGCTTGGCTGGCCCAACAATTCGGCATACCTCGACCCAAATATGTCAGCCGCCTCGTCTGGTTTGCCCGCCACCGCCAATCCCAACCCCTAGAACTCACCCAGCTTAGGGAACAAGGGGCAACCTGACCCCTTTTTGACCTCCTACTACTGGATTCCATAAAGATTCTGATGGCACGTTATACCAAAGTGGCCCATATGATGGACCTGAAAATGTGCCAGCCACTGTAGACCCTAACGGCCAAGATGTATTCCCAGCTGATCCAGACTCGACCTACATACCCTATGAATAAAACATTTCTCAAAAAAGAGATAAATCATATTAATGACCTGCCGCCAATGTTGCAGGTATACTATATCTCGGCTCTTAGTAGAGCAATGCTGTTGCAGCGAATAGATTACAAATTGTACAAAGACACCGAAAAATCGCTCGTGGGAATTCTGAAGAAGGCAATCAATAATCTAGACGGCTCTTTTGAGGATCAAATCGCATTTCCATTGTCGACTATCACGGCAATGTCGATGTCATTGTCCGTTGACTGTGCGGATGAACTTGCAAAGCTTGGCGAAAGAAATACTAATAAAGCTGAGGTTCAGAGAATGATAAATATGATATCCAGTAATATCAAAGCGTATAAGAAGCAGCAGGCTAAAAAATGAACTGCTGCGCCAACCATAGCATTGAATTTTCAAATTGAAGGCAAATTTACCCCCGTCCGTGTGTGTGAACCCGTTACCGTCGCCTTAGCGATGGATGGGGAGGGGTCTGGCGAGTGAACCCACGCGTCAAACTTGGTTTGTAAGAGTTAATGTTCAATGACTCTTTGGGACTTATAAGGAGTTAGAACAAGGTCAGGCCCGCCAACGAAAAGCCCCCCGGCCCTGCGGGCCGTGGGGGCTTTTTTGTGGCGGGGCCTCCGATCTCCTACGCAATCTCGCGTAGGGTCAAAGCCAAAAAGGGGTCGAGCCAAAAAGGGGTCGGGCTGCCCCTTATTCCCTAATAAATTCGCGAAGCCAAACGAGATCATGTTTTAAGTTTTGTCGTTAATGGCTGTTCTCCGGGACCGCTGGATTCACTGTGAACTTTATAGACGAGTCGCACATTGTCCGTAGCCGGTCGCTCACCCTTGGCGGCAATGGGGGCCCGAAACGCCTTGGGAGCCAAAAAGGGAGCCAAAAAGGGGTCAGAGCCAAAAAGAGCCAAAAAGGGGTCAGGCTGCCCCTTATTCCCTAATAAATTCGCGCGGCCAAATGAGCTCATGTTTTAAGTTTTGTCGTTAATGGCTGTTCTCCGGGGCCGCTGGATTCACTGTGAACTTCATAGACGAGTCGCACGTTGTCCGTAGCCGGTCGCTCACCCTTGGCGGCAAAGGGGGCCCGAAACGCCTTGGCGGTGAGAAGCACGCCACGCAGGAGTCAAATCAAACTCAGTTCCTAACGATCTCCTCGTTAAGTCTCAAAAAACAGCGGGGGTTTCACCCTTGTGTCGCCCTCCTGATTTGACCACTCTGCCTCACTCATGAAACGCCGCTTTATCCTGCTTGTTATTTTTCTTTTCGCGGCTGGTCTCGCCTACCTTGTCCTCGACTCCACCCGTCGGCCTACTTCTTCCCTCCGGCCCATCGCTGCGGCCTCCGTTACACCTTCGCCCACCCCCGCCGCTGGCGTCTTCCAATCTGCGCCGGTTATTGCGAGCTCATCGTCTGCTCCGGTTTTCACCCCTTCGAAAAATCCCTCCCCCAGCTCGCTCATCAGCTCCGCTTGGTCTCTCGACACCCAGCCCGAGTTTGCCGCCTTCACTGCTTGGACCACGCGCTATTTTAGCGCCGACGCCGCACAACGCCCCGCCTTGGTCGCCGAAGGCGAAGCTCTCGCCCGCACTCGCCTGACCGCGCTCACTCCTCTCATCCGTTCCGACCCCCGCCGCGCCCTGGCCAACGCCGTGCCCATGGTCATACGCCAGCAACTTCCTCCTTCCATTCTCGCGCTTTTGGAAGACCGCGTTTCCGGCAAGGCCGACTTGCAACTCCTCGCCACCACCGCCGCTCCCGGCCAATCCCCCGCCACCGAGACGAATTTCCGCTCCGTGTTGTTGAACGGCCAAGAATACCACGCCTTCACCTATGGCCGCCGCGACTCCCTTTCCACTTTGCCCCAAGCTTCCATCATCGGCATCGCCATAGACAATAATCTCGCCGTTAACGATTCCCCCATCCGCGTCCTCGAGCCCGGCGAGCTCCCCGCTCTACGCCCCGTCAATAACGTCTGCCCCGTCTCCGGCAACGTCACTCCATATTCCGCCTCCGGGCCGCTCAACACCGTCACCGCCGCCGCCATCGAAGTCGGCGGCGAGATCCAAGTCCTCTGCCACGTCGCCCACGTGGTGACGTATGAACAACAGCTCATTGATGCCGAGCAATACCGCTACACCCTCGCCGCCGACGGTGGCCAGGGCAGCAGCGCCGTCACCGGTCGCCCGTCGTATGCGTGGACGCATGGTAACAAGAAGATCCTCATCATCCGCGTGGATTTTACCGACATCCCCGGCACCTTCAACAACCCCACCGACAACCAGCCCGTTACCGAGACGTATATAGATAACCGCTACAACGCCACCCACGGCATTGCCGACTTTTATAACCAAGCCAGTTACGGTCAGGCCACCATCCAGATGGGCGCCACCGTCGCGGGAGATTCGCCCGACGTCGTCGGCATCTTCACCATGCCGCAAACGGCCAACGCCTACGCCACTGCTGGCGGCAACACTTCCCTGCATGCCGATGCCGTCGCCGCCGCCCAAAACGCCGGCGTCAATGTCAGTTCCTACGACCGCATCGGCGTCGTCTTCCCTTATTTGGGCTCCATCCCCGGTTCCCAAATCACCTACGCCGGCCTCGGCCAGGTCATTGGCACCGATTTCTGGATCAACGGCTTTTTTAATTTCAGCGCCGTCGCCCACGAAATGGGCCACACCTTCGGCCTCAACCACGCCAACCTCTGGGATGTCCAGTCTGTCGCCGGTCACAATCCCGTCGACGCCACCGGCTTCTCCGAGGAATACGGTGACATCTACGACGTCATGGGCAGCGGCACCGACTTCACCGCCCAGTTCACCCACTGGAACAAAAGCATCCTCCAATGGATTCCCGACACCGCCGTCACCACCATCTCCGCCCCCGGCGTTTACCGCGTTTATAGTTTCGACAACTCCACCGCCAACCTCACCCACGCCCTCGCCTTGAAAATCGCGCGCGACGACACCCGCGACTACTGGATCGGCTACCGCCACAACAACGCCACCTCCACCGCGCTCAACAATTCCGCCTACGTCCTTTGGGGCTTCCACACCAATAAGCAAGCCGTCCTCCTCGATATGAATGCGTCGACCGACTCGCTCCTCGACGCCGGCCTCGCCGTTGGCTCCGCGTTTAACGACTCCTCCGCCGGCATCACCCTCACCACCCTCGACCAGGGCGGCACCGGCGCCGACCAATACCTCGACATCCAGGTCGACATGCAGCCGCGCATCTTGTGGGACAAATCCACCTTCTACGCCGATCAACAAGGCGGCGTCGCCACCCTCACTCTCAGTCGCATTGGCAACAGCGTCGGCGCCGTCTCCATCCATTACGCCACTGCCGACGGCACCGCCACCCAACCCACCGATTACACCGCGCAGACCGGCACCGTTTCCTGGGCCGATGGCGATTCCGCTTCCAAAACCATCACCATCCCCATCTCCCCCGGCGCCGCCAATGCTGGCCTCGACACCTTTACCGTCACCCTCAGCAATGTCACCGGCGGCGTCATTGACGGCCCCGTGACCACCACCGTCGCCATCGCCGTTCCGGAAATTGCCGACCCCGAGTTCGCGCCGTTCTTTATCAACAGCACCGTCAATCGCGTCCTCGTCCAGCCCGATGGTAAAGTTGTCGCCGCCGGCGCGTTCACTCTCGTCGAGGACGCTTCCTTCATCATCTACAATCGCGCCGGCATCGTCCGCTACAATGCTGACGGCACGCCCGATCTGACCTTCGGCACCGGTGGCGGCGTCGCCGGTGGTGAGAGTGTTGTTTTCGATTTCGTCCGCCAGCCCGATGGTAAATTTATCATCGCGGGCAACTTCACTTCCGTCAACGGCGTCGCCCGCCAGAATGTCGCGCGCCTCAATGCCGATGGCTCGCTCGACACTTCCTTCGACCCCGGCACCGGCCCGGATGATACCGTGAACTGTGTCCTCGTCCAACCCGATGGCAAAATTGTCATCGGCGGCTACTTCCTCAATTACCACGGCGCCGCCCACCAACTCCTCGCCCGCTTGAATGCCGACGGCTCGGTTGATTCCTCCTTCACGGGCCCGGTCTTCGGCGCCGGTGGCGGTTGGTACGTTCAGGCTCTCGCCCTGCAGGCCGATGGCAAGCTCCTCGTCGGTGGCGAATTTTATCTGCCCGGCGCCAATCACAAAGGTGGCCTCACGCGCGTGAATACCGACGGCTCCCTCGATGCCTCCTTCTCCGGCATCGTGCAAGGCGCGACAGTTAGCGGCAGCATTAACTCCATCGAGCCCGTCAATCGCATCGCCCTGCAATTGGACGGCAACATCGTCATCGGCGGCGCGTTCACCGCGTACAACAACGTCGCCTGCGCCAGCCTCGCCCGCGTCACCTCCACCGGCGCGCTCGACACTTCTTTCACCGCTTCCACCAACGGCATCGTCAATGCCCTGCTCGTCCAGCCCGACGGCAAGGTCCTCCTCGGCGGCTCCTTCACCACCGTGAATGGCGCTTCCGCCAGCCACCTGTCCCGTGTTTCCACTCTCGGCGTTACCGATGCCTTGTTCGCCGCCGGCGGCCCCAATGTCACCGTCAATGATTTCGCGATGCAGCCCGATGGCCGCGTCGTCTACGGCTCCCAGTACGGCACTTTCCAAACTTCCCACACCGGCCCCTTGTGGCGTTTCTTCGGCGGCCTCTCCGGCCTTCCCGGCTCCGTGCAGTGGAGCAGCACTTCCTCCTCCGGCTACTCCGGCAATCCCACCACACTCACCCTAACGCGCACCGGCGGCTCCACCGGCAATCTCTCCGTCAACTACGCGTTCGACGCCGCCTCCGCCACCACCGCCAACACGGGCTCCCTCGTCGGCACCGTTTCGTGGAACAATAACGACGCCGCTTCCAAAAACATCACCATCCCCGTCGCCACGAACGGTAACGGCTCCGTCCTGGTGAACCTCGGCGCCCCGCTTCTTGGCGGCGCCATCCTCGGCGCCAATCAGCAGTCCACGCTCACCATCACGCCGCTCACCTACAGTGTCTGGCAGAACAATAACTTCTCTTCCCTCGAGCTCACCGAGCCCGCCGTCAGCGGCA
>Ga0206943_1256_pt1 | contig 11606 bp, 11 predicted proteins | sample Alteio_BWOrgHeat_7_FD_153243 | JGI IMG/M metagenome (GOLD analysis project Ga0206943, IMG submission 153243) | Enriched cells from forest soil in Barre Woods Harvard Forest LTER site, Petersham, Massachusetts, United States -... | ecosystem: Environmental > Terrestrial > Soil > Temperate forest > O... | reverse complement strand
CAGTAGCGTGATACAGTGAATGGAATCCATCCAGGATATGAGATCCCGCGGTTAGTGGATGATCCTTAAAACAGATGACATCCTTTATGCCTATTATGACTCCATGAAGACGGCCGGGTTTATGTCCTGACATTCGCTCAATATCCAATCGATCGGCCGTTTCCAAGGCCTCTTTTTCATATACCTGTACAAAGGCATTGAGATAGGAAAGACGCCTGATCCGTTCGAGATAATGCAAAACCGCATCCCGGCAGGACAAGGCACCTTCATTCAGGGCCTCCTGATAATCAGATATGGAAGTAAAAGAAAACAATAAATGGTTGAAACAGCCATCCGGGGATGACAGATTCCTAAGGTTGATTAGTGGTGGTAGTAGTGGAAGACGGCGTATTAGATTTTGGTGTTTCATTCAGGCCATCTTCAAATTCCTTCTTCACATTATTTTTGGCATCATTGAATTCACGCATTCCGCGTCCAAGTCCCTTCATGAATTCGGGAATTTTTCTTCCGCCGAACAATATTAACACCGCCAGAATAATCAGTATCCATTCGGAACCTCCTGGTGCAGACAAAAGGAATAAACATTGCAAAAATTGACTAAACATATGCTTATTTTTTTAAGGCCTAAAGATAAACTATTGGCAATAAAAAAAGCGGTTGGTTTCCCTTCCGCTTCACGATTAACACTTAATTTATTTTAAGATACCTGTCTCTTTTCCTTGATACGTGCGCTCTTACCACTGCGATCCCTCTGAAAATAAAGTTTCGCCCGGCGAACCCTTCCTACCTTATTCACAATGATTGATTCGATATTGGGAGAAAAAGCTGGAAATGTTCTTTCGACTCCAACAGCATCGGAAATCTTTCTTACTGTAAATGTCGCCGTCAGACCCACACCCTGTCGCTTGATCACGTCTCCTTTAAATCCCTGGATACGTTCTTTATTTCCTTCCAGGATTTTATAGTTCACGGTTACATTATCACCTGCCTTAAACTTAGGGACTTCCTTCTTTATATTATACTGTTCCTGGACAAATGCTATAGCCGCGTTCATAACATGATTTTTGGGGATGCAAAAGTAACAAGCTTTCAGCTAAAATCAAAAACTAATGTTGGCGTCCTACCGGGCGACGTTGACGGCGCGCTTTTCACGGATGACAGTCACTTTGATCTGGCCCGGATATGTCATCTCAGTTTGTATTTTCTGGGCAATTTCAAAGCTCAGTTTATCACTGTCTCCGTCCGTAACACGATCCGATTCCACGATGACTCTCAGTTCACGACCTGCCTGTATCGCGTATGCCTTTTCCACCCCCGGATAAGTAAGAGCCAGGTTTTCAAGGTCCTTGATCCGCTGAATATATTGTTGCATGATTTCACGACGTGCACCGGGGCGGGCGCCGCTGATAGCATCACAGGCCTGTATAATGGGAGCTATCACGAATTGCATCTCTACCTCATCGTGATGGGCGCCAATGGCATTCACAACAGCCGGATTCTCACCATATTTTTCAGCAATCTTCATACCCAGCAGGGCATGGCTCAGTTCTGTTTCTTCATCGGGAACCTTACCGATATCGTGTAATAATCCGGCCCGCTTAGCCAGCTTGGGATTCAGTCCAAGTTCTGAAGCCATAATGGCGCACAGATTAGCAACTTCCCGGCTATGCATCAGCAGGTTCTGACCATACGAAGAACGGAAGCGCATTTTACCGACAATGCGGACAAGTTCTTTATGTAAACCATGAATACCCAGTTCGATAACGGTTCTTTCCCCAATTTCGATTACCTGTTCTTCAATTTGTCGCTTTGTTTTTTCGACTACTTCTTCAATTCGCGCCGGGTGAATCCGGCCATCGGTTACAAGTCGTTGTAAAGAAAGGCGGGCAATCTCCCGGCGAAGCGGATCAAATGAAGAAAGCACAATGGCTTCAGGAGTGTCATCTACTATCAGGTCTACCCCGGTAGCGGCTTCCAGGGCCCGGATATTTCTTCCCTCCCTGCCGATGATCTGACCCTTGATTTCATCGCTTTCCAGGTTGAAGACCGTAATGGAGTTCTCTATAGCCTGCTCTGCCGCTGTACGCTGTATGCTTTGGATTATGATCTTACGTGCTTCCTTATTCGCTTTTTGTCGGGCATCGTCGATAATTTCCTGCTGCAGAGCCAATGCCTGGGTATGAGCTTCCTGTTTAAGGCTATCGATAAGTTGTGCCTTGGCCTCTTCCCCTGTTAATCCGGCAATCTTTTCCAATCTGCGGATATGCTCCTCCTGATGTTTTTCGAGTTCGGTCCTTTTAAGGTTTACAACATCGATCTGGCGGTTCAGGTTCTCTTTTATGGCATCGTTTTCCTTCGCCTGTTTGTCCAGCGACTCCAGTCGCTGGGTAATACCCTGTTCCTTTTGTTTTGTACGAAGTTCCGTATCTGCCAGTCTGCGGTTTCTTTCCAGTACTTCCTTTTCATGTTCCGATTTCAGTTGAACAAATCGTTCTTTGGCTTCGAGCAGTTTTTCTTTTTTAAGGTTTTCAGCAGAAAGTTGGGCATCGGAAAGGATTTTTTGGGACTGTTGGTTCGCATCTTCTACTTGTTTACGGGTATCCTTTGAAAAAATAAATTTACCCGCCAGCACACCAACGGCAAGGCATATGACAGCAATTATTATGTATAACACGGTTGAATCCATGGAAACTTGAGTTTAGATTGTTCAAAATCATATTTTTATCATCCGCCTGGGGATGGGTTGCGAAGATAGTGTTTTTTCGGAAGGGCTGATGGCCAGGTTAGCTCAAAACCTTATCCAGCTGTTCCTCCAGCTTATCGAGGGTGGCAGTAAATTCCGGAGAGCCATTATTCCCAGATTGGGGATTGGTTTGGGTGGCATACCATAGTATAACCATGGAAGCATAATCCTGCATGTCTTTACCCGCAAATTGGGTTTTGAATTCTATGATTTTGTCGTTAATCGTCTTTAAAGTGCTCCTGACGGCGCCTTCATCCTCCGGTTTTATCCGGATACGATAGTTCCGGTCGCCGATTACGATATTAATTGGGATTAGCTCTTGCATGTCTCGGATTCTTGTTTTAACTTTAAAAATACCAGCAGGCTGACGATTGTTTAGGTAAAGTTAAGTTTTCTAACAATCTCTTCCCGTTGAAAACGTTTCTTAATTCAGAATCCAAATCCAGTACCTATGTTCCTGAAAATCAAATCTTCGAATTTCATTGATCGCCTCAGCCTCGAGATCAATCAGACCCAGAAATCTTTATTGAAAGCAGTTTTAAAGGACGACAGTGGCGCGATTTGCAGCATTATGCAGAAAGAGCTTGATTTCGGCCAGCAATTCCTGAATTGGGAAGGTCTTGACGAACTTCCTTATGGCGTTTACAGCCTCGAAGTATCACAGGGAGCGGATGAAATGAAAATGCGCCTGGTAAAGCGCATCTGACAAGAGATTATTCCTGCAACAGGGCGATACATTTATCTATCTCCCTGACGTATTGACTTAATCTTTTCTCAAGCATTTTTTTATCCGGATCTTCCAAACCCCTACCCGACAACTTTAATACATCGGCCTGGTGACGGAATTTTTCAGCGTCCCTGGTAAGTATTTCACCCTTTGCCTGCATTTTCCTGATGTCTTCTTTCAGACGTTCGTTCTCTTTTTGTAAAGTCTGATGCTGCTTCAACAGTAACAGAATTTTTTCATGCACTCTTTTCAACTGTATTTCCGGTTGTGTCATGAAAAAGCATTTTTTATATGGTTGATAGATCTTATTTCCTGATTTCGGCCTTCAATTCCTGTTCGGCAGTTTTCATAATCCGGCCCATCATTCCATCGATTTCCTTATCGGTCAGCGTTTTTTCGTGATCCAGGAAAGTGAAACTAATGGCCATGGACTTTTTACCCGTTCCCAGCTTCTCGCTTTCAAAAATATCGAATAATTGAACCTTACGCAATTTCTGTAATCCTATACCGAACACTGTCTTTTCAATCGTTTCGAAGGGAAGTGATTTCTCTACAATCAGTGCCAGATCACGGTTTACAGGTACCTGTTTGGGTAGCTCCGAAAATACAACACTGTTCCCATTGATCAGATCCAGTAAATTATCCCAATAAATATCTGCAAAAAATACCGGTTGGCGTATATCGAATTTCCGTAAAATGGCGGCATCAACTTCACCTGCAACAAAAATAATTTTTTCTCCCTGCCTGAATTCCATTCCGGCAGCCAGTTTTGGATGGTTTAACCGTTGAATTTCTCCTTTAATACCGGTTAGCTCGCAAATCGCTGAACAAATTCCTTTTAAAAAATAGAAATCAACAGGCACTGGCTTGCCCTTCCAGCTTTCATGTTGCAGATTACCGGTCAAGTACACACAGCAATGGTTAATCTCCGCATATTTTCCGGGCTGGCTGCTTTCGTATGTTTTTCCAAATTCAAAAAAAAGCAGATCGCTATTCTTACGATTGATATTCCAGGAAATACTCTCCAGACCGGTTTCAAGCAGGGAGGGTCGCATGATATTGAGGTCGGCGCTCAGGTTATTGATCATCCTGACTGTCGTTCGGAGTTCAGATTCACTAAAATAAATACTGTTGGTAATTGAGTTTGTAAAGATTTCATTAAAACCACTGCCCACCAGGAATCCCGCAACTTTCTCCTGAATGGCTGCTGCTTCCCGTCCGGTTTCAACGGAAGGCGAAATATTAATATTCGCAGGTATCTCGATATGATCGTAACCGTCTATTCGCATGATCTCTTCTACCAGATCTGCCGGTTGCTGCACATCCGGTTTATGAAAGGGTACAGCAATCAGCAGATCATCCAGTCCCTCCCGCAGAATTTCAAAACCAAGCGACAGCAAAATATTTTTTACAGCAAGAGAATGATAATTTTTCCCACTGAGTTTTTTCAGGTAATGATATTTCAGCAGGATCTGCACTTTGGGAAAAGGATCCGGATATATATCTGAGATAGCTGAACTTATTCTGCCTCCTCCATATTCGCGGATCAGGCTGGCGGCTCTCTTCAGTGCATTCACGGTTCCCGAGATATCCATTCCTTTTTCAAAATGTATCGCAGCATCTGTGCGCAAACCGTGTCTGAGCGAAGTTCTCCGGATAGCAGACGGATTGAACCAGGCAGATTCCAGGAACAATTCGGTACTTGTATTTTTTATGCCGCTTTTCAATCCTCCAAAAACGCCTGCAATAGATAAGGGACCCTCCGCATCACAAATCATCAGGTCCTCTGCATCGAGTTTTCTGGCTTTTTCATCCAACGTGGTGAAGGGAGTTCCGGCTGGCAGATTTTTGACGATGATCTGATTTCCCCTGATTTCACCGGCGTCATACGCATGCAGTGGCTGGCCGGTCTCATGCAAAATAAAATTGGTGATATCCACTACATTATTGATCGGCCGGATGCCGATGGATTTCAATTTATCCTGCATCCATTTTGGTGATTCCGATATGCGTATGCCGGTCATCGTTAGACTGGAATAACGGCCACAATCCCGGTGATTTTCCAGCACCACTTTTATTTGCTTTCCCTTTTCTTCGGAACCCAGTGGTGTCGTGCCCGGTAGTTTTACCCGGTAGTTTTTATTGTCCTGATGTGATAAATAAGCACATATATCCCGCGCGATACCCATATGGCTCATGGCATCCATGTGGTTGGGTGTAAGACCTATTTCGTAAATAAAATCTGAATAAGGTTTGAAATATTCAGCAACGGCCGTGCCCGGACGAAGGGTTTGAGGTAATACCAGGATGCCTGCATGACTTTTTCCCAGACCTATTTCATCTTCTGCACATATCATTCCGACGCTTTCCTCCCCGCGAATTTTCGCCGCCTTAATCTGCAGTGGCTCGCCCGATTCCGGGTGGAGAGTTGTTCCTGCCATGGCAACTACCACTTTCTGATCAGGAGCTACATTATCAGCACCACAAACAATCTGAAGGTTTTCACCGGTGCCGACATTTACCCTGGTAATTTTCAGTTTATCCGCATTGGGATGAGGTTCCACAGATATCACTTCACCTACAACAAGTCCTTCCAGACCGCCGCGAACAGAAGAATACGGATGAAGGGTCTCTACTTCAAGACCGACCGAAGTAAGAATACGTGAAACCAGCTCAGGACCAGGTTTCTGTAAAAGGTTGTCGGGGAAATAATCGCAAAGCCAGTTATAACTGATGGTCATGAAGTGAAAGCCTTTGGAGGCAAAGATAGTTTTTTACGCCTAACGCCTAACGCTTAACGCTTAACGCCTAACGCCCAACGCCCAACGCCCAACGCCTAACGCTTAACGCCTAACGCTTAATGCTGAATGTATGATTCTTTTTATCGATTAAAAGCTGTCCAACTTTGGGTTGCAAATTTTTTTCTCAGTTCAAAATGTTCACATAGCGTTATGCGTTAAGTGTTTGGCGTCAGGCTTGATTGGCAGGATTTTAGCATAAACACTATAAAAGTTTGTTAATCGTTTACTAATGAATATACTTTCAGGCCTGTATTCCCTCTAAATAAACAGGATGAACCAAGAAAAAATTAAAACATGAAAAAGATCTACTTCATATTGTCGGCCACCTTGTTCTTCGCTTCCTGTGGTCCTACTACTGTAATTCAGTCAGATTCCTATCAGCCCGCGCCAGCAGTTCCGGTGGAAGAAGTTTCATATCAGTCGTTTTATGATCAGTTATCCCCTTATGGAAACTGGATAAATTATCCCGGTTACGGATATGTCTGGAGCCCGAATGCCGGACCGGATTTTCAGCCTTATGCTACCAATGGTAACTGGATTTATACGAATGCCGGATGGACCTGGGCTTCCAATTATAATTGGGGCTGGGCACCATTTCATTACGGCCGTTGGTTTTACGAAAATGGATATGGCTGGATGTGGGTACCCGGCAACGAATGGGCTCCGGCCTGGGTCAGCTGGCGCGGAGGTGGGGATTATTATGGATGGGCGCCGCTGGGTCCCAGTGTTTCAGTAAACGTTGCATTGAGCAGTTATAATCCGCCGGCGAATTATTGGAATTTTGTTCCCCGCCAGTATATGGGGAATCCAAACTGGCATAACTATTATGTCGGGGGAGGCAGGAACACGACCATTATCAATAACACAACAATCATTAACAATTATAGTGGAACGGATAGAACACATTATGCCTATGCACCAGGCCCCGATCCAAATGAAGTAAGAAGATATAGTGGCAATAATTTTACACCGGTCCAACTAAGACAATCCAGTACACCCGGAGAAAGAGTTTCCGGATCCCAGTATCAGATCTATCAGCCTAGAGTAAGCGCAACTCAGACTACCCGTGGAGATGCTTCCGTGAGACCAGCCAATCCGGCTCCTGCCCGGTACGAATCCTTTAATAACGTGCGTCCTTCCAACCAATATCCTGGAAACCAGCCGGCAAATAATCAAAGAACTGCAAACCCGAATCCGGAATACAATCAGCCGGCAAATAATCAAAGACCTACAAACCCGAATCCGGGATATAATCAGCAGGCAAATAATCAAAGACCTGCAAACCCGAATCCGGAATACAATCAGCCGGCAAATAATCAAAGACCTGCAAACCCGAATCCGGTATACAATCAGCCAGTGAACAATCAACCGGTAAATAATCCGAGAGCCGCAAACTCGAATCCGGGATATGAACAACCATCAAATAATCCAAGACCTGCCAGTTCAAACCCAGGAAACAATCAGCCAGTGAACAACCAGCCTGTAAATAATCCAAGACCCGCCAATTCAAACTCCGGAAACAATCAGCCTGCGAATAATCAGCCGGCAAATAATCAAAGGTCGTCAACACCGAATCCGGCAAATAATAATCAGTCTGCGGATAGTCGACCCGCAAATAGTCAACAGGCTGCTAATCCAAGGCCATCAAACCCGAGTGATAGAAGATTAAATCAATACAATCAGAATCCGGGCAATGTACATCCCGTTCCAAACAACCCCTCAACGCAGCACCCCCCTGTAAATCCGGCACAGACCACAGGAAAGCCAGCTGTGAATCGCAATGCCAATAACGGACATCCGGTTCCGAAACCTGCGCCTGCAACCAAACCCGAAACAAAACCAGTGACGCCACCAAAAACAAGGGAAGCCGATAGTAATTAACTACAGGATTTTTTTATTTTCTGTTAATGTTTTCTTTTTTACTTAACAAAATATTTGCAGATAAATCTTTGTACACAGGAAGTGTGTATTTCCTTTGGTAGAAAGCGAAAAACTTTTCTAAATTGTGGATAGCCCTTCGTTATAGGTGGATAACCTTGTAAATCCTGTTCATAAGACTGTGCATTGGAGCTTAATAAAATAAAAAAATGAAAACGCAATTTAGCCGGATGAATGGGCTTTATATTCGCCCTCCTGAAATCGTTTGGTAACATTTCGATAATAGTGGCATAACAAATTCAATAGTCCAATGGAGCTCACTAACTTAAACAAAGACCGGAAATTTAGGCGTAAGTCACCGATCGATATCAGCACCATGATGTATGGAAAAGTACCTCCCCAGGCCAGGGAACTGGAAGAGGCGGTGCTGGGTGCCGTAATGCTCGAGAAAACGGCTTTTGATACAGTCATCGAAATACTGAAACCGGAATGTTTTTATACCGACAGCCACCAGCGCATCTATCAGGCCATGCAATCCCTGGCTCAGAAAAGTCAGCCGATCGACATGCTCACAGTTGTAGAAGAGCTCCGGTTCCGGGAAGAACTGGAAATGACAGGTGGGCCATACTATATCACCCGTCTGACCAATGCAGTGGTATCTGCGGCCAATATTGATGCACATGCCCGTATCATTTTGCAGAAATTTATCCAGCGCGAACTGATCCGCATTTCGGGAGAAATTATCAGCGACTCCTACGAAGACAGCACTGACGTTTTTGATTTGTTGGATGAAGCGGAATCCAAACTTTTTGAAATAACCAATAATCACCTCCGCAAAAATTTTGACAGCATCGACACGGTATTGGTGAAAACTATTCAGCGTATTGAGGACCTGCGCCACAAGAATGATGATATCTCAGGAGTGCCTTCCGGTTTCAGTTCGCTGGATCGCATTACATATGGCTGGCAACCTACCGATCTCATCATCCTGGCTGCACGTCCTTCGGTAGGTAAAACTGCATTTGCCCTTAACCTGGCAAGAAATGCGGCATTGCATCCTACAAAATCAACACCTATTGCCTTCTTCAGCCTGGAAATGAGCGCCAGTCAGCTTGTGCAGCGTATTCTTTCGGCTGAGAGTGAAATATGGCTGGAAAAAATTTCGCGTGGCAAATTGGAAGAACATGAAATGAAACAACTCTATGCAAAGGGCATCCAACGGCTGGCACAGGCGCCCATTTTCATCGATGACTCGGCAGCCCTGAATATTTTTGAACTGCGTGCCAAGTGCAGGAGATTGAAGAATAAGCATAATGTCGGTCTGATTATTATTGACTATTTGCAGCTGATGAGTGGAACAGGCGACAACAGAAACGGAAACCGGGAACAGGAAATTAGTAAAATTTCCCGCGACCTGAAAGGGCTTGCCAAGGAATTGCAGGTACCCATTATTGCTCTTTCTCAATTAAGCCGCGAGGTTGAAAAAAGAAAAGAAGGCAATAAAATGCCCCAGTTGAGTGATCTCCGCGAATCCGGCGCCATCGAACAGGATGCCGATATGGTTATGTTTTTATACCGTCCTGAATATTATGATATTACGGCCAATGAATTTGGCGAGAGCAATAAGGGTGAAACCCATGTACGAATTGCCAAGCACAGGAACGGTTCCCTGGAAACCATCAAACTGCGTGCGCTCCTGCATATACAGAAATTTATAGATGACGACGGATCGGATTTCAATGGCCTGCCACCCGGAGGCAACTGGAAACCCGTGCCACCTGAGGAACAGGGTGGTCCCAAATTGTATATCCAGGCAGGCAGTAAGATGAATGATATACCTTTTAACGACGATGATCCTTTCTAACCATTTCCTGTTCTCCTTAACTTCACTGGATGGCCAGTCCCTATTTTTATTTTGCGCATCTGGCGGCGATGCCGGAGGAGTTTGTGCTGAATGAAAATTCTTCCCGGCACATCGTCCAGGTATTGCGTATGCAATCGGGAGAGGACTTACGTTTAACTGACGGCAGGGGATTATCTGTACTTGCGAAAATCCGCGAAGCGAATAAGAAAAAATGTATTGTTCAGATTATTGAAAAACGAAAACAGGAACAGCCCAGGCAAAGCGTATTGATCGCTTTATCCCTGTTGAAAAATGCCAGTCGTTTTGAATGGTTCCTGGAAAAATCTACTGAGCTTGGTGTTTCGGAAATTATCCCATTGAAAGCTGCACGCACCGAAAAACAACAGTTCCGAATGGACCGGATGAAGAGCATCCTGGAAAGTGCGTTGATCCAATCGCAACAGGTTTGGATGCCCATCTTGCATGAGCCGCAAAATTTCAACCCCTGGGTAGAGAAGGTGCAGGCAGATCAGAAATTCATAGCCCATTGCGAAGATGGCAAAAAAAGTAAACTGAGTGAAATGATAGAAACGAATTCTTCCTCCAAACTTATCCTGATTGGTCCGGAAGGCGATTTTACGGATGAAGAAATAAAATACGCAATCAGCCATCAGTTTGTAGCCGTTGAACTGGGCGAGAACCGCCTGCGGTCGGAAACAGCTGCCGTGGCCGCCGCTGCAGTTTTTAAATTATTCTAAAGCGGGGTCAACCGGCACCCGGCAAATTTTATCCGGATGAAAAAAATTTCATTTCAAATAATTGACTGGAACGGTTTAACGAAAACAATAAATCATGGCCACACCGGCAAATCCATTTCGCAAACGATCGAATATCCCGGATTAAGAATCCGTATTGTAGAATATTCTGCCGGATATTTAGCAGATCACTGGTGCCAGAAAGGACATATCGTGTATTGCATTGAAGGCGAAGTGATAAACGAACAGGAAAATGGGGATCATTTTATTTTAAAACAGGGAATGAGTTACATAGTGACTGACGACATGAGTTCGCATCGTTCGCGGACGGAAAATAAAGTGAAGCTATTGATCGTTGATGGAGATTTTTTAAAGTCAGATTAACGTTTCAGAAGTTTTTTTACCAGACCGGGACCTATGTAAATAAATGCCGTCCAAATCTGAATCAATCCTGCACCAGCTTCCATCTTCTCCTTTACATCGGGAATATTGAAAATTCCCCCTGAACCTATTATGGGCATCAGATGATTTGTTTTTTTTGCGATATACTGAACGAATTCTGTCGATTTTATTTGCAGTGGATGCCCACTAAGGCCTCCATTACCAATTTTTTCCAGTTCTGCGGAAGGGCATAATAGTCCTTCACGTGATAACGTTGTATTTGTAACGACCAGTCCGTCCAGTTTGATTTCAAGAGCCAGATTAATAATGTCATCCAATTGAGAAAGACTCAGATCCGGAGAAATTTTCAGTAATATCGGCTTTTGTTGAGGTTGGCTTATATTGAATTCCTGCAACTTCGTCAATATTTTACGAAGTGATTCTTTCTCCTGTAGTTCACGCAGGCCAGGGGTATTCG
>Ga0206943_1255_pt1 | contig 11745 bp, 9 predicted proteins | sample Alteio_BWOrgHeat_7_FD_153243 | JGI IMG/M metagenome (GOLD analysis project Ga0206943, IMG submission 153243) | Enriched cells from forest soil in Barre Woods Harvard Forest LTER site, Petersham, Massachusetts, United States -... | ecosystem: Environmental > Terrestrial > Soil > Temperate forest > O... | reverse complement strand
CCTTGCACGAGCGTATCATGCAACGGAAAAAGTGAGACGGAAAGGGGAATGTGTCTTGTGGGCGTTGGCGGCGGAGGGGTAACCGCATGGTCGCAGCCCCATTCTCCGACAAGTGCACAGAGAATGAGCAGCGGCGGAAGAACTCGCCAATGGATTGTGAAAAACGACTTCAAATATGGGAATGGTGTGTTGGGAATTGACCTCTACCATTCCAATAAACCCGAAAACCATCGCTTAATTCCCGCACAAAAGGGGAGCGGACGGCGCTTAGTGTTATTTCACCAATTCCGGAAAATCCTTTCGGAATTTCTCTACTTCCGGCTTTGTGACACCGGCAATATATGGCTGATCGGGATGGTTGCGGAAATAGCGTAAATGGTAATCTTCTGCGCGCACGAATGACGTGAACGGCGCGAGCTGTGTGATGATCGGCGAAGAGTATTTTCCGGCGATCTCACGTATGTAGGATTCCGCTTCCTGCTTCTGCTCGGCATTGTGATAAAAGATGGCCGAACGATATTGCGGGCCTTCGTCTGGTCCTGCGCGGTCGGGGGTGGTGGGGTCGTGTTCGGCAAAAAAGACCTGGAGCAGCTTCCGGTAACTTATTTGAGTGGGATCGAACGTCACGTCCACCGATTCTGCATAACGCGTCGAGCCGGAGCCTACCATTTCATAAGAAGGATCTGGCTCGGTGCCGCCAGCGTATCCAGGCAAGGCATTTTTCACACCTTTTATTTCCAGAAAGATCTCCTGAGAATGCCAAAAGCATCCCAAAGCAAAGGTGGCGTGCTGAAGCGTGGAATCGTCCTGCCCGGCTGTAGGCGCAGGCGAAAGCTGCACAGCCGGATCCAGTTTTGCAGAGCCATTGCACGAGATCATGGAAAAAATCGTTACGCCAAGTATAGCGGCAATAGGAAGCATTCTTTTACGTATCATGGTTTTATTTGACGGATTCACATTCGGATGGTTTCATCGAGGCGAACGCATCGTAAAACTGCTTGTTTTAGCCAATTCATAGTGCATTAAGTACCTCTTGAGTTCTCATTCGTCCACACATTTAGTCGGTATCATTCTCGCCGGAGGCTCGGGCTCGCGGCTGCATCCCTGCACGACCGTTACGAACAAGCATTTGCTTCCCATCGGCGAAATGCCGATGATCTTCTATCCGATCCGCAAACTGGTCTCGGCGGGCATCGAAGACATTCTTATCGTGACCGGCACGGAGCACATGGGCGATTTCATCGAGCTTTTGGGTTCCGGCGCGGAGTTCGATTGCGCGCTGACGTACCGCGTGCAGGATGAAGCAGGCGGTATTGCGCAGGCGCTCGCACTTGCCGAACGGTTCGCAGGTTCCCAACCGATGTGCGTGATGCTGGGCGATAATATTTTCGAAAATTCTATTTCTCCGCTCATCGAGCAATTCCTGGCACAGCCGGATAGCGCACATATCCTGCTAAAAGAAGTTCCAGATGCGGAACGCTTCGGCGTCGTTGAAATGAATGGAACGGAAGTGGTGCGTATCATCGAAAAACCCGAGCAGCCGCCCTCGAATTTCGCAGTGACGGGAGCATATTGCTATCCTCCCGATGTGTTCGATATTATCCGCACACTCTCGCCATCGGATCGCGGGGAGTTGGAAATTACCGATGTGAACAATGCCTATCTCGCGCAGCATCGTTTGTTCGCCGCGATGCTCGATGGCTATTGGTCCGACGCCGGAACGTTCCCATCGCTCGCGCGCGCGAACGAACTCGTGCGCCAATCCCCGCCCAAGGAATGAATCTTCTCATTACCGGCGGCGCGGGATTTATCGGAGCCAATTTTGCACACTATGCGGTGCGGCATGGGCATAACGTGCTCGTGTACGATCTTCTGACCTACGCAGGGAACCCAAAAAATATCTCCAGCCTCAAGCATTTCGTGCAAGGCGATATTCGTGACGCCGACAAACTGGAATCCATTTTCAAAAATGGCATTGACGGAAAGCCATTTGACGCTGTAATAAATTTTGCTGCGGAAAGCCACGTTGATCGTTCGATCTCGCTGGCAATGCCGTTCGTCGAAACGAATGTGGTGGGTGCAGTAACCCTCCTCGAAGTTGCTCGTAAGCATACGGTTCCCACCTTTATTCAGATCTCGACCGACGAAGTGTATGGTTCCATCGAAGGAACAGGAAAGTTCACGCGCTCTTCTCCGCTTCATCCATCGAGCGCATACTCCGCATCGAAAGCTGCTGCAGACCTGCTCCTGCTTTCCTATCATCATACGCATGGCATGGATGTGCGCATCACGCGCTGCACCAATAATTACGGACGTTGTCAGCATCCCGAAAAACTCATTCCCACTATAATTTCCAATGCGCTTGCCGGAAAGCCCATCCCGATCTTCGGAGATGGCAAACAAGTTCGTGACTGGATCTTTGTTGAAGATCACTGCGCGGGAATTCTTGCAGCTCTCGAACGTGGGAAGTCCGGAGCTATCTATCACTTCGGCGGCCCCGGCATGGAAATGAATGAGGTCGGAATTTCGAATATGGATCTTGTCCATCTTGTGCTTCGAATCCTCGCCAATGAATTAGGCAAGGATATTTCGCAATTTACTTCGCTCATCCGAAACGTCGCTGACCGCCCAGGCCATGACCGCCGCTATGCGCTCGATTGGTCGGAATCTATTACGGAACTCGGCTGGCAACCCAAGACCAGCCTTGAAGATGGATTAGACAAAACAATACGGTGGTGGCTGGACAACCAAGATTGGTGGAACGGCGTTTAGCACCATAGTGAAAAAAATTCTTCTTATTGGTAAAGGCCAGATCGGCTCTGCGCTTGCGCGGGATGTGACAGAATTCGATGTCCACATCTGGCCGCATGATCTGGACGATCTGACGCGGGAAGCGCTCGAAGTCATCGCGCCCGATGCGGTTATCAATGCCGCTGGAAAAACCGATCTCGCATGGTGCGAGGCTAACGCGCGGGAGGCTATTCGTTCCAATCTTGAAGCACCCGTTCGGCTGTATGAGCGAATACTCCAGTTAGAAAAAGCCACCCGCTTCATCCATTTCTCAAGCGGATGTGTGTGGGATGGACCATACACTCCCGATGGATTGCCATTCACGCCGGAAGTTCCCTCAACACCGGCCTCACTGTATTCCTGGACAAAAGCCGCCTCGGACGCCATGCTTATGGAACGGAATTCCGAACGAATCGCGATCTTGCGTCCACGCCAGGTGTATTCCGGTTACCGGCATCCGCGCAACACGCTTCTCAAACTTCTGAAATATCCCAAATTAATTGATACGCCGAATTCGGTGAGCAGCATCGAGGTGATCGAGAAGACGGTTCGGCATATTCTAAGCGCAGAACACGATTGGAACGGCGTCTGGAATGTGTATGACCGTGAAGTGACCACACCATTGAAGATGGGGGAACTGTTAGCCGAGGCAGGACTTCGAGAAGTGCCTCAGGTTATTTCCAAAGAAGAGCTTGACGCATTTCATAAGCCAAAGCGCGTAGATACTGTGTTATATGATGAGCGTTTCGAAGCGATGATCCATCCGGAAGGAGTTCAAAATCAGTTATCGAAGGCTATTGAGGAGTTAAAGAATACTTCCCAAATCCCGTGAATCCCAATAATCCCATAAATCCGAGTTCGGACACTCTTCTCGGAGCATTCTTCGAACGCACTTCCGGCACCGGAAAAGATCGTCCGTATCTGCGATACAAAATCGCCCATGGCGAACCGTATCGGGATATGTCCTTCGCGGAATTTGGCGCGCGCGTTCGGGAAGTATTCGTGGGGTTGGCACGGATCGGCATTCAGCGCGGAGACCGGATCGCTGTTGTTTCTGAGTCAAGGCCAGAGTGGCTGATCTCCGAGTTCGCAGCCCTCGCGCTTGGCGCGATCTGGGTTCCGATGTTCCCAACGCTTACAGCGCAGCAAATTGAATATATCGTAAACGATTGCGAGGCAAAGTTACTGATCGTCTCGAACGATCTGCAACTCGGCAAAGCACAGAAGATACTCGGTAATTGTCCCTCGGTGAGATCGTTGATGATGCTGAACAGCGAAACGAAACTTGCATCATCGGGCAACATGCCGTTGATCCATTTCAACGCTATTTCCTCGCTCGAAGGAACCATTCCAGATTTTTCAGCCGAAGCGGGTAAAGCTACGAACACTGATACCGTTACCATTATCTATACCAGCGGCACGACTGGGAACCCAAAGGGTGTGATGCTCTCGCACGGCAATATTATGGCAAACATTGAAGGCGCGCTTGCCGCGATTCCAGAGCTTACTCAAGACGATATAGCGCTTTCCTTCCTTCCGCTCTGCCACGCGTTCGAGCACATTGCCATGCACTTCTTTTTCTATCGTGGCATGTCCGTGGCCTTCGCGGAGTCCTCCGAGACCGTTGCCGATAACCTGATCGAGATCCGCCCGACCGTGATGACCGGCGTTCCCAGATTTTACGAGCGAGTTCATGCGCGCATTATGCGTATGCGCGACAAACTCCCGCCATTGCGCCAGCGAATCTTCGATTGGTCGCTTGCCGTTGGCGGGAAAAATGGATTAGCGTTCGAAGGGAATGCGGTTCCCATGCTTGCGCGACTACTTCATCCGATCGCGGATACACTGGCGTTGAAAAAAATTCGCGCGCGCACCGGCGGAAGGATCCGGTTTTTTGTGTCAGGCGCGGCCGCGCTTCCAGCGGAAGTAGGGCGAGCTTTTGCAGCATTTGGACTGCCTATCATCGAGGGCTATGGCTTGACGGAAGCCTCGCCGGTGCTCTGTGTGAACCCTCGCCCAAAGCTAAAATGGGGAACTGTCGGCAAGCCGTTGCATAACCTCGAAATAGAGATTGCCGAGGATGGCGAAATTTTGGCGCGAGGCCCGAACATTATGAAAGGGTATTATAAGCAGTCTGAAGCAACGCAGGAAATGATCGATCAGGCTGGCTGGCTGCATACCGGGGATATTGGCACATTCGATTCCGACGGCTACTTGCGCATCACCGACCGGAAAAAGCATATTTTCGTTTCCACCGGAGGCAAGAATATCGCTCCCGCACCGATTGAATCTCTTTTGGGGGAATCGCGTTTCATTGACCAGATCATGCTCGTTGGCGACAAACGCCCCTTTTGCACCGCGCTCATCGTGCCCGATCTCGACGCCATGAAAGAAGGCGGTATCGCTGTGGGAACGGATTCATCGCCCGAAGTGCTTGTTGCAGACGAATCAGTTCGTACAGCGATCGGTGCGGAGTTAGACCGATTGCAGCGCGGTATCGCAAGTTATGAGCGCGTACGAAGGTTTATGTTATTGCCAGAACCATTCACCATCGAGAACGGCATGATGACGCCGACACTGAAGATCAGACGAAAGGCGGTCGAGGAACGTTATCGTGAACTCATCGATTCGATGTACCAGGTGCGGCCTTCGGAGGCTGCTTAATTTCACAAGGAGAAATTCCCATGAAAATAGTTTACCATTGTGCGATCGTAGCCGTCATGGCATTGTGTGCTTCGCAAGCAGTCGCTCAAGTTAATTCCCTACAGCTTTCCGTCATTGCCGAAGCCGCGATCCAGGAACAGCCTCCTCGTATTACGCTTTCCTGGCAGAAAGACGATAGCGCAACGAGTTACTCGGTCTATCGTTATGATACGAACGCTTTAGACTTCGAATTACAAGCGAATGTGAACAAGAATCTGACGTGGTTCGACACGAACGTCGCGATCGGAGTTCCTTACGAGTATGAGATCGTTAAGCAGGGATATGTAGCTGGCGCAGGTGCGGTTCAGGGATACGGCTACGTCTATACCGGTATGGATCTTCCCGCTCAGGAATTTAGCGGCACGGTCATTCTCTTAGTCGATGATACGTTCGCAACTAATTTGAGCGCTGAGCTAACGCAATGGCAGAACGATCTTATTTCCGATGGCTGGCGCATCATTCGCCACAATGTGAAACGCTCGGACAGTGTCGAGGCGATAAAAGCAATAGTATTGAAGGATATGAGGACGGATACCACTGCTCATTCGCTTTTCCTTTTCGGTCATATTCCGGTTCCTTATTCTGGGTTCCTGAATCCGGATGGGCATTCGCAACATTTTGGTGCGTGGCCTGCGGATGTGTATTATGGAGATTCCGTGACGGTCTGGACCGATACTGAATCCAATTCGCTTAGTTCGGCAGCGCAAGGCGTGGGTCCGGCAAACATCAATGTTCCTCACGATGGGAAATTCGATCAAAGCACTACGCAGGAAGTAGATCTTCAGATCGGGCGCGTCGATTTTTGGAATATGCCTGCCTTTGCGCTTTCGGAAGAACAATTGCTCAAGCAATACCTCGATAAAAACCATGCCTTCCGAACTGGAACCCTTACAGCACCAAAGCGCGCGCTCGTGAGCGATAATTTTGGGACGTATGGCGAAGGCTTTGCTTGTGATGCCTGGCGCACGTATGCCAATCTCGTCGGCGGGAACAATATCCACCAACTGAATTGGTTTGCAACGCTCGATACGGCGATGTATCTATGGGCGTATGGTTGCGGCGGCGGCGATCCCACGGATGCGGGTGGGATCGGATCGACCGGAGATTTTGCGTCGAAAGGCACAAAAGCGATCTTCACCATGCTCTTTGGAAGTTGGTTCGGCGATTGGAACGTCCAAAATGATTTTTTGCGCGCGCCATTGGCCGATCCGACAACGCTTACATGCTGCTGGGCCGGGCGCCCACACTGGTATGTGCATCACATGGCGATGGGACAAACGATCGGGTCTTGCACACAACTCTCTGAAAATGCACCGCCAGATCCATCGGGTTTATACGATGAGTTGAATTATAATGCGCCGATCGTGCAAGGCGTTCATATGGATCTCATGGGCGACCCGACACTCCGGATGGCGTACGCGAACGTTCCCTCCAATTTTATTTATTTGTCCGCCAAGCAGGTAGGAAATTTTGTGCAGATCAATTGGCAGAACCCCGGCGTTGCCGCAGGATATAATGTGTACCGCGCGCATCACTGGAACGATCCGTATTCGAAGTTGAACGAGGTCCCGGATCCGCTCATTGTATTTACGGATTCTGTTCCATTCTCAGATTCCAACTACTACGTGATACGGGCGGTTACAAAATCGGGCGGTTCGAATGGAACTTATTATTCGGCTGGCCAGGCAAGCAAGCCTGTGACGATCGCTAATCTGGCAGGCATAGCAAGCGCGAATGTGCCTTCACGCTCCATCCGTATGGCGAACGATGGGCCGTTCTTCACCGCGATCGTGGATTACGATGCGGAAACGGACTCGCGGTTAGCGATCTATGACATTAGCGGTCGAGAAGTTCGCGTGCTCGATCCGGCGCTTCGCGGAATAGGGGAGCATGAATACACCTTCGATACCCGATCGAGCGCTGACTGGAGTTCAGGCGTCTATTTCGTCCGTTTGCTTTCCTCGGATCGCCCACTGACGACGAAATTTGTTGTCGCGCATTAGCTCGGTAGCGTTCGCACTCTGGGCCAGCGACGAGCTGGCCTTTTTAATGTGGAATATATTTTATAAGGTCAACTTCACTTTGCGTTATCCGGTCATAGCCATCCGTATTGAGTAGGTTATATGTTTGTTTTACGTAAAAACCGAGAGATGGAGCGAACCAGAAATCCATGTTTTCAATCGTACTGTCAATGGACGGATTCAAACTATCGGTTCGCGTGACAAAATTCCTATCAGTCTCTCTCACATGTATTGTTGAAAAACTTCCGGCGGGGACAGTTATATTCTCGATTCCTATGAATGTTCTAACACTTGTGTCAGTATAGCGATATGCTCCCTCTAATGTATCGAGCGATGGATCAAAAATTGGCACATGGCTTCCGCTCGGGAAAGTCAACCAAGGGAGCGTAGGGAGAGAACCTGGAAGACCTGGAACGGTTGTATCTGCCATCGAGATGTCCCCGTTCGCTTCTATATCGTAAAACAAGTAACCAGGCCTACCCATAGATCCGAGATAAAAGACATTCGTTTTCCCTCCAATACTCTGCCCGGTATTGAGGATTGTCATAGTATCATATCCGAGTACATTGGAGCCCTGCTGAGTTGATTGGTACATCAATACAGTTCCCGCGCCCGAGATTGTCCACATCCCAACGGTGGGGTCAGAATTCGAGGCTTGTTTGCAAGAAGCCAAAAGTACTACAAACAAAACCGCAGAGAAAATTCTAATGTGTTTCATAGTAATAATTTACTTCGGCAAATATTTTATAAGATCGGTTTCGGACTGATCGAACGGTTGGCCGTTGCTGGTGCCACTACTGACGACTTTTGCATATAAACCGATAGAAGGAGCATACCATTTATCCATCACGGTCGTATCGCTTGCGTTGAAGTTGAGGGAATCGTTCGAGTGGTTTATGCTTATAGAAACTTCCCGGACATGCAGCGTAGAAAACGTTCCGGCGAGCGTGGTAAGCTGTTCTGTGTCGACGAACGTGCGGAGATTCGACCGAAAAATATGAATCCCTGACTCGACAGTATCGATTACCGGATCGGCGATCGGTTTCAGGCTTCCGGTTGGGAACGTAGTCCATGTGAACGTTGTGACGCCATGAGAATTCGTGGTGGAATCGCCATCGGAAATATCCCCGTTCTCTTCGATATTGTAAAAGAACGTACCGGCTGTTCCGGCCTTATCTTCGCAGCCAATGACCCCCGTTTTCCCGCCGAGGTGTTGCCCGGTCGTTAGGATAAAGATCGTATCGACGGGATGAACTTTTGGGTTGATCCCAGTAAGTTCATAGACAAATGCAGTTCCGGAGTTCGGAATGACCCAGGGTACGGCACTTTGCGTGTTGCCATTGAGCGATGTGTTCGAACTTTGGCTGCACGAACCGAGAACCAGCGCGAACAGAAGACAAGAGAGCGGGGAGAGCTTCATGGTTAAACAAATTAATTATAGAATAAAAGCGCATAGCAGTGAACTTTAGTTCGCCGGGATGAATTAAAATTCGCTTCATCTATTCATCAATAACGTTATGAGCCACTGCCGCCTCGTTTTTGCCGTTTTTTGCCTTTCTTTGGTCACCTCATTCGGCTTTGCAAAAGGCAAGCTGGAATTCACGGTCGATCTGCGCGACACCAGATCACACATGGTACATGTATCTTTCACGCCATCGGGATTTCATGCCAAGACGGCGGTCTATCAAATGCCGATCTGGGCGCCGGGCGCATATAGCGTCACGGGATACGGGAGATATGTTCAGAACTTCAAAGCATTCGATAAAAAAGGGGATCTGCTTGCCAAAAAACAAGTGAACGAAAATCGCTGGCAGATCGCGAAAGGGAACTCCGTTGCACGTATCGAATACGATGTGATCGATTCGCACCTCGATACAACGAGCCTGTATTTTGCAATGGCTAATATCGATTCGTCACTCTTCTTTGCAAATGCCACTGCGCTCTTCGGTTATTACGATGACGATAAAAAAGCCGGCACGGAAGTTTCCTATATGATTCCGGACGATTGGAAACTCCTGTGCGCGCTTCCACCGCCTGCAGGATATGTGAATGATACTAATGCGTCGTTCAAGAATACGATGTTCGTTGCAAAAGATTATGACGAACTTGCCGATGCGCCGATCCTTGCCGCGCCGGAACGTAAGGACGGGAATCATTTAGATCGCGTTGCCACGAAGAGTTTCTTAGAGGACGGGGTAGTCTATGATGTTGCGGTGGCGACGGACGGATCGTGGTCCGATGCTAAAATGGATTCTCTCGCGGAATGCCTTCGCAAGATCGTTCATGCCGAGACGGATTTCTTTCATGACGTGCCATACAAACATTACACGTTCGAGATCGTTGCGCCAACGCTTTCGCATGTGCCGGGTTTTGCTGAAGGCGCGCTGGAGCACGCCAATTCCAGTGATTACCTCCTCATCGATTTTGGATGGAGCATGTTCAAATCGAATTTTCTCAGCATTTTTTCGCATGAGTTCTTTCATCTCTGGAACGTCAAGCGGATTCACTCTAATTTGCTCGGCCCGTTCGATTACACCGAACGCGTGATGACAAAAAGCCTGTGGGTCGCAGAAGGCATCACGGAATACTACGCGCATACGTTGCTTTCGCGCTATGGAATGATCACCCCAACGCGATTTTTTAATGACGTTAAGCAATGGCGCACCCAAATGGGAATGGCGCCCGCATCTGCGAATGTGAAAACGCTCGAAGATCTTTCGATCGACGAAAGTACCTTCGAAATGGATGAGGCCACGTTATTCTATACACGCGGCCCTCTTGTGGCACTGATGCTCGATATTGAAATTCGGAGCCGCACCAATAATAAAAGATCCCTCGACGATGTGATGCTTGCGCTCAACAACGATGCCAAGCACGGCAAGACCTTCCGCGAGGATGAGCTGATCCACAAGGTAGAAAAATATGCCGGCATTGATCTAACGGATTTTTATAATAAATATATTCACGGTACGGACTCCTTGCCACTGGACGAGTATCTTGGAAAAATGGGGTACTTGGAAAATCCAACTGAGGAACCCAGTCAAGCAACGTCTCACAAGGAAGAGCTTGAACCATACGACGACAGCACCTATATTGTCAAACTCCTTGATACGACCAGTGCACTTGCAATGGCTGGCGTAAAAGAAGGCGATCTGATCGAGAAGATGAACGACAAACGCATTTCGAGGAGTAATATTATGGAACTCTATGTAACAGATGACGATATTCGTCTAACACTCAACCGACAGGGACAGCATCTGGAAGTTGTTGTGAAGCAGAACTCAAGGAGTACCCATAATTCAACTAATCGGGCGCCCACACACCAAACGCCCTCGAACATGAACCCCAACGCGACCCCGCTCGCCACTGCGATACGACAGGGGATCGTAGGGGGATAATAAGTCAGTACGAAACACCTTCCCCATTAGTGCTGTTATGCTCCCGTGACTATAGACTACGTTCGCGAATTATACCAAACGCCATTCCTCAAACTCATCGCGCAAGCCAGCCGGGTTCACGAGGCGAATAATACCTACGATGACATTCAGCGCTGCACGCTGCTTTCGGTAAAGACCGGCGGGTGTCCGGAGGACTGTGCCTATTGCCCGCAGGCTGCGCGCTACCACACCGACGTTACCGTAGAAAAGCTGATGCGTGCTTCGGACGTGATCGAAGCCGCGCGCAACGCCAAGGCCAACGGCGCGACCCGTTTTTGCATGGGAGCCGCCTGGCGCGAGGTTCGCGACAACCGCGATTTCGACGAAGTGCTCGAAATGGTGCGCGGCGTGACCGATCTCGGTCTCGAAGCCTGTGCCACGCTCGGAATGCTCTCGGAACCCCAGGCCGAGCGATTGAAAGAGGCCGGACTGTATGCCTACAATCATAATCTCGATACATCGAGAACTTTTTATTCCGAGATCATTCACACGCGGGATTACGACGACCGCCTGAATACCATCCAGAATGTTCGGAAAGCGGGCATTTCGGTCTGTTGCGGCGGAATTGTTGGTATGGGCGAAACGGATGAGGACCGCATTCAATTTTTATATACGCTGGCCTCGCTCGATCCACAGCCAGAAAGCGTTCCCATCAATGCACTTGTGCCGGTAGAGGGAACTCCGCTCGGCGTGCGCGAAAAGATCGATCCGTTCTCGTTCATCCGCACCATTGCCTGTGCGCGGATCCTCATGCCCACCGCCAAAGTGCGCCTCAGTGCAGGCCGTCTTAGTCT
>Ga0206943_1198_pt1 | contig 11757 bp, 12 predicted proteins | sample Alteio_BWOrgHeat_7_FD_153243 | JGI IMG/M metagenome (GOLD analysis project Ga0206943, IMG submission 153243) | Enriched cells from forest soil in Barre Woods Harvard Forest LTER site, Petersham, Massachusetts, United States -... | ecosystem: Environmental > Terrestrial > Soil > Temperate forest > O... | reverse complement strand
GTTACATTAATATCCCGTTCCTTGTCGCGTTCGGCATAGTGGATGTTTGCTTCTGAAAGCTTGCTGATGGCCACATCATAAGGCCCTTTCGGCGACATCAGTTTTACAAATACCGGCAGGCATTCAAATAAAATGAACAGGTAGCCTATAAAGGATATAGCGAGATAAGTATCCAGGTCGCGCGTGCCATTTTCATTATAGGTAAGTTGCCCCAACGCCCAGTTACGGTCGGCAAAACCGGCCACGTTCGAAAGGCTGTCTAACTGGTGTTCGCTAAACAGTTTCACATCATTTACACCTTCAAAGCCTTTACGCTGCCCCAGGTAATCGTCCATCTTGCCGGCATCAGCGGTAACTGTTTTTAAACGGTCCTCTTTTTCCTGTAAAACGGTTTGCTTTTGTTTGGCATAAGTGCCGTACCCTACGATGCCCGAGGTTTGATTGGTTTTATCACCAAAAACCTCCTGGTTTAACTGGAAACGTGTGCGGTTAATATCTTTTTCAAGCGAATCTTTCTCCTTTTTCAGGTCGCTCGATTTACCTAATTCCATGGCGTACTTTTCGCGGTAAGTTTTTTCCAGGGTATCTATTTTGCTGTGCTGCCCTTTAAGATAGGCTGTTTTTAATTTTTGGCGAATCTCTTTATCAAATATCTTTAGCTCCAATGGGCGCGAAATAACAATGCCGATCATAATGGCCAGCAAAATACGCGGCGAAGCCTGTAATATCTGCTGGTTAGTAGTGCCTTCTTTGTTGATGCTCGATACAATGTAGCGGTCCATATTAAAAATGGCCGTGCCCCATATCAGCCCGAATAAAATAGCAAAACCCACCGCGAAAGCGCTGCCGCTAAAAACAAAGTACATAGAATATCCGCCCGAAAGCGACGCGAACAGCGCCGTAAAGAATATGGTAGCACCTATACCTACATATTTATTATGCTCAATAGGGTATTTTTTTAAAGTCTCAATATGCGCTCCCGAACAGAACCAAAAGAAGCGGGTAATTTTTCTCATTTGTATTTTTTAGTTGAATGGTTGATTGAGTTGGATTAGGTTGATTACGTTTCAACTAATCAACCACTCACAAATCAACTTAATCAACCCATATATAAACGCCTACGGGCCCTTAATGTTACAAAAAACGAACAAACTTTTTAGTTGAACGGATTTATGGGACGAAATGGGTATTATCAGGGACGAAATAGACCCTCAACCCAATCTCACTTATTAAGAGATTTAAAGCGCGAACGACTTTTAAGAGTTCTGGGGTGTTTTGGCGATGTCTTTAGTTTAAAAATGGGTAACGTGCGGGCTTTGTGCGATGCCTTTCCCTAATTTAGGGAAAGGAGGAGGATAGGGTAAAAACAGCGACAGGGTTTTAAGGTAATCTCCTAGAGATTTAAAGGAGGGCTTAGGACTATCTATTACTATAAAAAAAGCTACATTTGATCAATAATTTTTAACAACATGAAAGAAATAAGCGTACAGGAACTAAAAGAAAAAATGGATAATAACGAAGATTTTCAACTGATAGATGTCAGGGAAGATTTTGAATATGAAACATCAAACATTGGCGGCTTATTGATACCGCTTGGCGGCATTTTAATTGAGGCTGATAAAGTTGAGAAAAGCAAGCCGGTTGTGATCATGTGCCGCAGCGGCAAGCGCAGTGCCGCGGCTATAATGCAGTTAGAGCAACGTGGGTTTACCAACCTATATAACCTTCAGGGCGGCATATTGGCCTGGGCGGCAGATATTGACCCCACCATGAGCGTATATTAACATGTGGAAAAAGGCGGCGCTCAATTTTCTTTGTAACATTGGCCTTTTTGTATGTCTAATGGGTATATACTTTGGCTTCAGCTACAAACAGTATGAATTTGTACTGGCGGGGGCATTTGGCGCTGCAATATTTGTAGCGTTAAAAATAAGATTGATCAAAGGAATAAAAAACACTAATAAACCCTAATTTAAACTTAAAAAAATTATGCTTATCGCAATTTTAGGAGTAATTGTACTTATTGTAGGTATGGTGCTCAAACGCTCGCCCGAACCGGGAAACCGCTTCGGCAAATTGGTTACCACCGTAGGGATAATTTTTGTGGTAATAGGTTTAATTCTTTCTTCGTTCAAAATAATTGATCCCGGTAAAGTTGGCGTGCAAACCCTGTTGGGTAAGGTGCAGGACAATGTGCTTGAAAGCGGCCCCCACTTTATTAACCCGGCTGTTGAGGTTACTACGTTTAACATCCAAACGCAAAACTATACCATGAGCGCCAAAAGCGGCGAAGGCCAGGTTGAGGGCGATGACGCGATAAAGGTATTATCGTCTGATGGTTTGGAGGTAACTATTGACCTTTCGGTATTGTACACCGTTAATCCTGCAAAAGCGCCTTATATCCTTCAAAATATTGGCGAAGATTATCAGGATAAGATCGTTCGTCCAATTACGCGTACCGCCATCCGTGATAACGCGGTTAATTATGCTGCCGTTGATCTGTATTCTACCAAAAGACAGGAGTTTCAATATAAAATAAACAAAACCATCACTGATAATTTTGCTAAAAACGGCCTGGAAGTGCAGCAAATATTAGTACGTAACATTAGCTTACCGGCCACAGTTCGCGCCAGTATCGAATCAAAGATACAAGCTGAGCAGGATGCGCAAAAAATGCAGTTTGTACTTCAAAAAGAACGCCAGGAAGCCGACCGTAAACGCGTGGAAGCACAGGGTATAGCTGATTATCAAAAGATACTTTCAACCGGTTTGTCTGATAAACAACTACAGTACGAAGCTATTAAAGCACAAAAAGAAATTGCGCTATCGCCAAATACCAAGATCATTATTATGGGCGGCAAAGGTAATCCGATTATGGTGAGTGATAAGTAATTTGAGTTAACACGAACCTTTTCGAATTAAGACGAATTTCACGAATTGATTTTAGCTTAACCGTACCTGTTTTAACCGCAATGACATAGGGGTAATAATAACACCCCTATGTCATTGACAATCGATTGCATAAAATCCCAAATTAAATCTATATTAGCTTCATAAATCTGCTGCAAACCTTTTATGAAGCTTTTATCATTTGTCCTGTTTTGCTTATGTATGAATTCGGCGGCAAGCTATGCGCAGCAAACCGAATTGGTAACCGTGCCCAATTCCGAACACCGTTTAATACACTCTGCCGTTGCGGGGCATGATTATGATATTTATATCCATTTCCCGGCAGGATATGATACCGCCAAAAAGAAATTCCCGGTATTGTATGTAGTTGACGGCGCTAATGATTTTTCGCCAACGTTGGAATACCTGGGCCTGATGATGGCCCAGTACCATATACCCGAACCTATAGTTGTTGCTATTGGCGATGGCGGCCTCATCGGCTCGCCCGGCAATAAACGTAACCGCGATTTTACACCCGTAGCCACTCCCGGATCATCCGAAAGCGGCGGCGCACCCGCGTTTTTGGGGTTTATTGAAAAGGAGCTGATGCCGCTTATTGATAGCAAGTATAAGGCAGACCCCGCCAATCGTACCTTGTATGGCTATTCAATGGGTGGTTTGTTTGGTACTTACGTGCTGTTTACCAAACCAACCTTATTTAAAAATATATTGATTGGCAGCCCGGCATTGTCATACGCCAATGGGGTGATATTTGATATTGAAAAGCAATACGCTACAACACACAGGGAGCTGCCCGTGCATGTGTTTATTGAAGTTGGCGAACTGGAAACGCCGGGTCAGAAGGTCCCTAATAAAAAATTGGTAGATATACTAAAAAACGAGCGTGATTATAACAACCTCGACTTGCATACCATAGTGATTGAAAAAGTAACGCATTTAACCGGTAAGCCCGTTACCATGCTAAAGGCATTGGGTTGGGCATACACCGATCCGCATGCGATATTTTAAAAAAGAAAAACAAAAAAGGGCTGTCACCCTGAGCCTCGTCGAAGGGTGTGCGGGCAAAGGCCATCGCGCATGCTTTGAGGGCCTCAGTATGACAACACCGTTTAACTCTAATTTATTAGATATGAAAGCATTATCATTCATCCTTCTATTTCTCTCGCCGATTGTCCTTTTTGCACAAGCTCCCGTAGAAAGCTACCCGGTTGATTCTGCGTCGGTTGTTCGTGCCGGGGTGCCAAAGGGCGAGATATTGAAATTTACGCTCGAAAACTCAAAAATATTCCCGGGGCAGATGCATGAGTATTCGGTTTATATCCCTGCCGAGTATGACCCGGCTAAACCCGCCTGCGTATATATTAACCAGGATAACATACAGGCAAACGCGCCGGTAGTGTTTGATAACCTGATCTATAGCAAAGAAATGCCGGTTACTATAGGTGTCTTTGTTTCGCCGGGGCGTATGGTTAGTGCCGACCCAAAAGCCGCGCTCGACCGGTACGACCGCAGTTTTGAGTATGACGGATTAGGCGATGCCTATGCTCGCTTTTTATTGGAAGAGCTTTTACCGGCTGTAGAAAAACAAAAAACGTCTGATGGCCGCACTATCAACCTATCAAAAAATGGGAACGACCGCGCTATTGGCGGCCAAAGCAGCGGCGCTATTGCGGCGTTTACCGCGGCATGGGAGCGGCCCAATGAGTTTTCAAAAGTATTCTCGGGCATCGGCACTTATGTAGGGTTGCGTGGCGGCGACCGGTATTCGGCATTGATCAGGAAATATGAAACTAAACCCATCAAAGTATTTTTGCAGGATGGCAGTAACGACCAAAACGCTTATGGTGGCGATTGGTGGTTTGCCAACCAAATGATGGAGCGGTCGTTGATATTTGCAGGCAACCCCGTTATGCATGCCTGGGGCGAAGGCGGCCATAATGGCAAACAGTCATTAGCGGTGTTCCCTGCGGCTATGCGCTGGTTATGGAAAGATTATCCTCAACCGGTAACCCTGCAAAAAACGAAGAACCCATACCTGAATGATATTTTAATACCCGGCGAAGGCTGGGAACTGGTGGGCCGTGGTTATGGTTTTTCTGAAGGGCCTGCGGCAAATGCGCAGGGCGAAGTTTATTACCAGGATATCCCCAACGCAAAAACTTATAAGGTTGGGCTTGACGGCAAACTGGTTCAATTAAAAATCGATTCAAAAAAGGCCGGTGGCACAGCTTTTGGCCCCGATGGTATGCGCTATACCGCTGCAACTGCCACCAACCAGGTTTTAAGGTATGATGCTAATGATAATGTAAAAGTGGTAGCAGACGGTATCCCCGGTAATGATATTGTAGTTGCCCATAATGGCAATATTTATGTTACCGCGCCCGATGGTGCAGAAAACCCCGGTAAAATATATTTGATAAGGCCAAACGGCGAAAAGGTTGTTGTGGATGAGGGGTTAAAGTACCCTAACGGGATTGCCTTAACACCAGATCAGACGCAGTTATATGTACCTACCTCGGCTTCGCATTGGGTTTGGATATTCCGGGTAAAAAGCGATGGTACCTTAGCCAACAAACAAAAATACGATTGGCTTTATACGCCTGATGCCGAAGACAATGCCTGGCCCGATGGTATGAAGTGCGATACTGCCGGGCGTGTATATGTAGCCACCCGCTTAGGTATCCAGGTTGCCGACCAGGCCGGGCGCGTAAACGCTATTATCCCTATGCCTGGTGGAGGTATGCCTGCTAACCTCTGTTTCGGCGGCCCCAATTTTGATACTATGTATGTAACCGTTAGGGATAAGGTTTACCGTCGTAAATTAAAAGTGCGTGGTGCTAACGCTTTCGAAGCGCCTGTTAAGCCGATGAAGCCACGATTGTAGGTTTTTGCATGTCATTATAAGTACGCTGAAGTAGGATTGAGCAACTTAGTTGCCCCTTCGCGCCAACCGCCGCGCTCCCCGCAATCACATCTTCTTATAATCGTCCCTTGCTTTATCGGGGTCATAATGTACGCCGGGTGTTAACCAAAACAATAACACCACCCTTGAATACCTGAAGTTAAACGGCGACAGGATAAAAGCAACACCTAACAAAATAGCGCAATACAGCCACGGGTTATGGCTTCCGGTTAAAGTGTACGTCCCTACTGCCAACGTCACCATTTCGGCTACGTTAAAGCAATAACTTAAAAGCATGGCCACGTAAAAATACCCCGGCTCAATTTCAAACCTAAATCCGCAATGGGGGCAGGCAACGTTCATTTTTTGTGATGAAAAACCGTACATGCTATTGGCAAACATATTGCCGTTTCTGCATTTTGGGCATTTGGCATGTAAGGCGGCGTAGGCTGGTGATACTTCCATTGTTGCTGGGGATTTAATTAAAGTGTCCATGATTATTGTTTGATTTTTTTCTGAACCCCTCGGGGGTTAAACCAACCAATTTCTTAAAAAATTTGGTAAAATACGAGTTGTCCGTAAAGTTAAGATGATCGGCAATTTCCTGTACGGTCATATCATTATTTATCAGCAGGCGTTTTGCTTCAAGCACCACCCGGTTACGGATAACCTCGCCTGCCGGTATGCCTAATACTTGCGTACAAAGCGCGTTTAAATGATTGGGCGTAATGTACAATAGCCCGGCATAAGCCTTCGGCAATTTGAGATTCATGTAATTTTTCTCAATCAACTTTTGGAAACTACGAAGCAATGTATAGTTGTATGATGGCGTAATACTTTGCTGTATAGCCGTTCCTAAACGGGCTATATGAATAAATAATTGCAGCATAAGGGCCTTAACCAGGTCGCTGCCCATGGGGTTAACCACTTCATTTTCCTTAATGAGTTCCTCAAATAGAGACATCACTTTATCCTGCAACTCTGCAGGTATATCAATAACCGCGTCCTGCGCCATGCCCGAGAAAAATGGCAGATCTTCTAAATAATTAGCTTTTAACAAAAACGACTGGAAAAATGTTGTGGAAAAATTAATGATATACCCATCCACATGGCCCTCAAAGTCCCAGCTATGCACCTGCCCGGGTATCATAAAATATATCTGAAATGGTTTTACCGGGAAGTTTTGAAAATCGATAGTTTGCCTGCCCACGCCTGCGGTGAAAAACACCAGGTGATAAAAGGAATGTTTATGTGCCAGGTGCAGGTTTTTACTATGGCTCTTTAAATAAGCCCCAAACCTGCTGATAAATATCTCGTCCTGTTGCTGGTGCGACAGGGTACAAATATCATATACAGGTATGCTTTTCATTACAACTCAAAGGTAAGCTGTAATTTTATTATCTAATGGTGGTATTTAAACAGTTTATGGTACTTTTTACTGATTACTATTTAAAATGAACCATAAATGGCAAAATTGATGGTATTATTCCATAACATTACCGCCATGATAATGTTATGGAGATAAATTAAAATATTACTTTACCGGTTGCGGTAATTAGCGATCCGATACGGACGGCATCAAATATCCGTTCCTCTGCAGTACCCAATTTTATCAAAGAGTCTTCGTGGGCGTTAACACACATTTCGCAACCGTTAACTGCCGAAATAACTAAGCTCATCAGTTCGAAAAACTCTTTCGAAGTAACGGGCCTTGCCATTATCTGCATACGGATACGGGCAGGTATCTGCGTGTATTTTTCCTTCTGTGTAAAATGCCTGAAACGGTAAAATATATTGTTTGATGCCAATAACGACGCGCAACCAACGGCCTCTGCAAGCTCGGCTGGGTTAGCGCCCTGCTCTTCGGCATATTTTGTAAAATATTGCGTTAACGGCTTGTTGTTATTATTAATAGCCACGCTAAGACCCAGCAACGCGCACTCTTTTGCGCTTAAAAAAGCAGAGGTAAGCGTGCTGGTAAAATTCAGTTTCAAATCACGCAAATAGCGCGATTCGCCTGTTTCTAATAAGGCCAGGCTTTCGGTTCTGTAGGTTGCATCCAGGTTAATGCTTTGTAGAAATTCCTGTATAATTGCTGTGCTTTCGCTCATAGTGTAAAAAATATAGGATAGAAAGACTTACGAAGTTTTTAAAACTTCGTAAGTCTGAACGGGATTAAACGCTCAAAGTTTCTTCGCCTTTTACCCAGTTGCAAGGGCAAAGTTCGTCGGTTTGTAAAGCATCAAGTACGCGCATAACTTCTTTTACGTTACGGCCTACGCTTAGGTCGTTTACAGATACCCAGCGGATAATGCCTGTTGGGTCAACAATGAAAGTAGCACGGTAAGCAATTTTTTCATTTGGCTCTAAAATACCAAGCTCTTCGGCTAATGATTTTGAAGTATCAGCCAGCATCGGGAATTTCAGGTCGCGCAGGTCATCATGGTGTTTTCTCCACGCGGCATGTACAAATTCCGAATCAGTAGAAGCGCCAATCAACCTTGCATCGCGGTCGCGAAACTCGCCGTAGTTATTATTAAATTCGGCTATCTCGGTTGGGCAAACAAAGGTAAAATCCTTGGGCCACCAAAACATAACGGTCCATACATCGTCATCATTTACTAAATATTCAGATGTAATTGTTTCAAACTCTTTTCCTTTTTCTAAGCTAACAGCGGCAGTTTTTGAAAACGCCGGAAATTTTTGTCCTATAGTGATCATGTATATTTTGTTTTCACAAAGGTATGATTTTGAGAAGGCAAAACTTATCAGGAAAATTGATTATCCATAGATTTTATCTATATAATGACAATGTATTAATATATTTTCTCTATGAATATATTGTCAATACGATATTGATAAAAAACCGGCAATAACCCTAATTTTTTTATTGATTTGTTAAAATTTAAAATAGCGCAAAAACGGTTTGCAATTGTTTTATAGCCTACTCATCATCGGTATTCAATGTAAATGAAGGCTCTGCAGCATCTGATGCCCTGCGTAAGCGGTCGGCATCTGTAGAGCCATCGTCGTGTGTTGGCACATCTTCTTCTTCAAGGCCATTTGAATGTATATCCTTTTGGCTCATCTGATCATCGGCCTGTGAATTTTCTGAATCATCGAGGGGGATCTTATTGTCTGGAGTTATCATGGTTTTACAATTTATATAAGTATAATATTATATGTAGCAGATTGTTTTAAATGGCCAGTTCAATAACAAATGACGTTCCTTTGCCCGGTTGGCTTTTTACACTAATTGTACCGCCAAGCTCATCAATTTGCGATTTTATCATAAATAAACCCAAGCCACTGCCTTCCACCGAGCTATCAAACCGTTGATATAAACCAAACAGGTTTGCGCCGTTTCTATTGAGGTCGATACCTTTGCCATTATCGCTAAAAGTAAGTTTTATTTTACCATCGTTAAGCGCCGACGACAATTCAATTTCGGGCGCAACGCCAACTCTTTTATATTTAATACTGTTTAATATCAGGTTATAAAATATACTATGCAAAAAGCTATTGATACTATGAATACAGGGCGAGCTATCAAAGTTGCACCTGATTACCGCTTCCTCTTTAATGATCAAATAGCTAATACTTGTTTTAATATCCTTAACCAGCTTCTCAAAATAAACGGGTTCTTTTACCTCATTTAAATGCTGTTTTATCTCTAATATTTGGTTGATATTATCAATTACTCTTATCAGCGTGTTTGATGACGACAGGATGTAATCTAAAAATTGCTCCTTTTCGTTTTCGTCGGCCGCTTTATCTATCATTTGTATTAAATTGATAATATTGGCAGCCGGCGCCCTTAAGTTATGCGAAGTAATATTGGCAAATTGTTCTAAAGCTTTGTTTCGGCGCAATAGGTCCTGCGTTATTTTTTCACGTTCTATCGCGGCCAGTTTGCTTTCGGTAATATCTTTACTTGTTAGTATTAGCCCCCAGTTTTTGTTTTCAGTATTTTTTACATTTAACCATTTTACATGTATCCATTTGTCGTGCCCGTCAACGTTAAAGCACATTTCATAATTAATATCTTCGCCGGCAAGTACCCTTGCTGTAATATCAAGTAAAATCTTGTGCCTCTCAGCCGGAAAATAGTATAGTAAATGCTTGCCTTCAACCAGGTCTTTTGAATATAAAATTTGAGAAAATTTTTGAGCTAACGTATTAAAAGCTACAATTTGCAGGTCTGCGTTATAAAGTACATAGCCGGTATCCGCATGGTTTAAAATAGCATGTAGATTAGCTTCTGATCTTTTTATTGCATCGGTATCTGCATTCATAAAAGGGGTATCTGCACTAATATATACTCAAAATAGGTTTAGACATAGCTGCACTCAATTATCAGAAACGGGCATCAATTCTATAAAATGTATTCATAGTTAATGTCAATTATTTTTGAATGAAAATCAAATATATTAAATGGCAACCATACCGTTCAAAATAATTAGGTTTTATTTTAACTAAATTGATTGTATATGAGAGGGTTTTGATAGAAATATTATATGTGTAAATTTAAAGTATATAACTATATTTAATAAAAAAATAACTCATGAAACCTGTTATTGTTGCTATCATTATCGGCCTGTCGGCAATTATTGCTTTTGCTGTTATTGGCCATGCCTACAAATATCGTTCAACCGCAATGGAAACAATTGTGGTGACCGGCCTGGCAGAGAAAGATTTTAACAGCGATTTAATTGTTTGGGAAGGGTCTTACTCGCGTAAGTCTATTGATCTAAAAAGTGCTTACGCTGCTTTAAAGGCAGATGAAAATGCTATACGTCTTTATTTAAGTAAAAAAGGTATTAACAGTAGCGAAATGATATTTTCGTCTGTTACCATTAATAAACAGTTCACCCCTACCCAGTACCAAAACGGCCGGAGCACTACCCCGGTGTTTACAGGCTACAATTTGGTGCAAACGGTAAAAATTGAGTCGGCAGATGTAGATAAAATTGATAAGATCTCGCGGGAGGCAACCGAGTTGATCGAGAATGGGATAGAGTTTAATTCATCGCCGCCATTGTTTTACAATACAAAATTAAACGAGGTAAAAATGGAATTATTAGGTAAGGCCAGCGCTGATGCAAAAGCAAGGGCAGAAACAATCGCCAAAAATGCCGGCAGCTCATTAGGCAAGCTAAAGAAAGCGACCATGGGGGTTTTCCAGATAACAGGCAAAAATAGTAATGAAAACTATAGTTATGGCGGTGTATTTAACACCTCAAGTAAATACAAAACCGGTTCCATTACCATTAGGATGGAATTTGCTGTTGATTAAATTTTACGTGCCAGCGGATTAGCGTAATTATCGCTTTGATCTTCAGCAATGCCTTCGTCGGCGGTAAGTTGCAGCAGCTTTTCTTTATTGGTAACCTTAATATTTTTGTCATGCAGGGTTATGATGTTTTCGTTTAATAATTTATTAATAACCCTGAAAACGGTTTCATAAGTTGCGCCCGTAAAAGATGCCAGGTCCTGGCGCGATAATTTAATATTAATAAAGCCATCGGCTGTTATACCAAATTGCGATTCCAGTAAGATCAACGCCTGGGCAACACGGCCTTTAACCGGCATGTGGGCCAGGTTGCGCATTTTGTTTTCAGATTCCTGAAGGTCTTTCGCGAAAAACATCATCAGCTCATAAGTAAAATCATGATTAACTTTCAGGCTGGTTTCAAAAAACCCCATGTCAAAGTAGCAAACTACACCTTCTTCAATGGCGGTTGCTGATACCGGGTAAATGGTTTCTCCCATGCCCCTATGCCCAAAAATTGCTCCGTTTGAAGCAAAACGTATAATAACTTCCTTATCCCTACCCCATTTTTTATGCACTTTAACATTGCCGCTTAACACAAAATATATACCCTTTACCGGGTCACCTTCTTTAAAAATAATTTCATTCTTTTTTACGTATAATTTTTTTTTAT
>Ga0206943_1250_pt1 | contig 11974 bp, 14 predicted proteins | sample Alteio_BWOrgHeat_7_FD_153243 | JGI IMG/M metagenome (GOLD analysis project Ga0206943, IMG submission 153243) | Enriched cells from forest soil in Barre Woods Harvard Forest LTER site, Petersham, Massachusetts, United States -... | ecosystem: Environmental > Terrestrial > Soil > Temperate forest > O... | reverse complement strand
CCGGTTGAAAAAATACAGATAATTGAACACGGCGTCCCCGATCTGGAAGCACCCGAAGTTAATCCGGTAAAAAGCTTAACCCCATTTAAAAACCGCCGGGTGTTGCTAACATTTGGTTTAATAAGCCGCAATAAAGGTTTGGAAACTGTTGTAAGGGCCTTACCTAAGATAGTGGAAAAGCACCCTGATGTGATGTACGTGGTATTAGGCAATACGCACCCGGGGGTTATAAAAAGCTCGGGCGAGGAATACAGGGACCATTTAAAAACGCTGGCCGCACAGTTGGGCGTATCGCAAAACCTCAGTTTCGTTAATAAATTTGTTGCCGAGGAAGAACTGATACACTATTTAACGGCCTGCGAAATTTATGTTACGCCTTATTTAAATGAGGCGCAGATAACCAGCGGTACTTTATCGTACGCGGTGGGTGCAGGGGCTGCTGTAGTTTCAACCCCTTACTGGCATGCCACCGAACTATTGGCGCATAAACGCGGCAGGTTGTTTGATTTTAAAAACTCGGATGAATTAGGCAATATTATTATTGAATTATTGGATAACGAAGATGCACTTGCCGAATTAAAAGAAAACGCCTACGAATATGGCCTGCATTTACGCTGGCCGGTAATAGGTGCTGAATTTATTAAGATTGCGCAGGAAGCGTGCTTTGAGCATGATTTTAGGGATAAGATATTAAAAAACAGCATTGTTGACCCCGAGATAATGCCCAAATTTAGTTTAACGCACGTATTACGCTTAACCGATGATACCGGCATTGTTCAACATGCCAAATATGGCATACCCAATCTAAAGGAGGGCTACTGTTTGGATGATAATGCCAGGGCGTTGATAATGGCATTAATGGCTTATGAGCGCAGTAACAGTAAGGAGGCATTTGAATTGCTGCCTATATATTTAAGTTACATCCATTATATGCAAACCGAGGATGGAAACTTCCGCAACTTCCTGAGTTTTAACCGGCAATATTTAGATGAAGTGGGATCGGAAGATTCATTTGGGCGTACCATTTGGGCATTGGGTTATTTAATTGGCTGCACTTCCAGCAATTCGTACCGCGAATTTGCTACCGAGATATTCCATAAGTCGTTCCCCCATTTTAAAACCTTACATCACCTGCGCGGAATGGCTAATACCATTATAGGAATTAGTATGTACTTAAAGGTTTTTGCTACCGACGAAGGCATGGTTAATGAAATGACCAGGTTAACCCGGCAATTAATGGATGCTTATGAACACACACACGCCGAAGACTGGGATTGGTTTGAAGAAAAAATGACTTATGACAATGCCATATTGCCATTGGCGTTGTTACACTCGTGCGAGATTACCGGCGACGAAAAGGTTAAAAAGATAGCGTTAAAAACAATGGCCTTTTTAGATAAACTAACCTTGAGTAACGGCTACTTAAGCCCTATAGGCAATGATGGCTGGCATTATCGTGGCGGCGTATTCCCTGTTTTTGACCAACAAGCTATTGAAACTATGGCTATGGTGCTGATGCATTTTCAGGCTTACCAAACATTCCGCAAGCCGGAGTATATTGAGAAAATGTTTTTATGCTACCGATGGTTTCTAGGCGAAAATACTTTACGCGCACCTTTATACGACCATGAAACCAAAGGCTGTTGTGATGGCTTGCTGCCAACCGGTATTAACCGTAACCAGGGCGCCGAAAGCACCTTAGCCTATTTAATAGCACATTTAACGGTGTTAAAGGCATTTGAGCTTGAATATGAGTACAACAAGGTGGGCGATAAATGGCTGGAAACTGCTAAATGAAAGTAGCCGTATTATCTCCGGTAGCCTGGCGCACACCACCAAGGCATTATGGGCCGTGGGAGCAGGTTGCCTCTAACATTGCCGAAGGTTTGATAAAGCGGGGCATTGACGTAACCCTGTTTGCAACCGGCGACTCGATCACAGCTGGTAAACTGGAATTTGTTTGTGAAAAAGGATATGAAGAAGACCGCACACACGATGCCAAGGTGCTGGAGTGTTTACATATCAGCAACCTGATGGAAAAAGCAGGCAGCTTTGACCTGATCCATAACAACTTTGATTTTTTGCCGCTTACCTATTCAGGGTTAACTAATACACCTATTATAACCACCATACATGGGTTTTCATCGCCTAAGATAATACCGGTTTATAAAAAGTATAATGCCACAGGACATTATGTGTCCATCAGCAATTCGGACCGTAGCCCCGAACTTGATTATTTAGCCACGGTTTATAATGGTCTGGATACAAATCACTTTGATTTTAATGAGCAACCCGGAGAGTACCTTTTATACTTCGGGCGCATACACCCGGATAAGGGCACAGCCGAATCAATTGAAATAGCCAAAAAAAGTGGTCGCAAATTATTGATAGCCGGGATTGTGCAGGACGAAAGTTATTTTAAAGAAAAAATAGAACCGCAGCTAAACGATCAAATTGAATACATAGGTAGTGCCGGCCCCGAAAAAAGAAATACTTTATTGGGCGACGCCTTAGCCCTGCTGCATCCTATAAACTTTAACGAACCTTTTGGGCTTAGTGTTGCCGAGGCCATGCTTTGCGGCACTCCGGTTATCGCTTTTAATCGCGGATCGATGCCCGAACTGATCAAAGATAAAGAAACGGGTTTTTTAGTGAATACGATTGAGGAAGCGGCAGAAGCGGTAGGTCAAATTAAAAATATCAATCGTAAAGATTGCTGTAGCTGGGCCACCGCGCAATTCTCGTGCGATAAAATGGTGGATGATTACTTGAAACTTTATAAACAGGTGTTAAGCGCTTAATCCTATATCTTGCTGGTTAGGTGTTTGATCTAAAATCGATCCCACATTTTCTGTTGATGTGTTTGATAACTCAGGCTGGTGGTCATAGTTTATTAATGGCCTCAACTTGGTTTCGGCAGGAATGGTATAGGCCTCTTCCTTATCTTCCTTTAGTTGATACGCCGTAGATTCATCTGCACGTGCATAACTGTAACCCAATCGTTTGTTTTCTTCCTCGATAAAAGCAAACAGGTCGCCCAGGCTGGTATATACCGCTTGCAGATATTTAAAGTTGGTTGAGGTAAGGCATTTACCTGTATCATGGGGGCCTTTTCCGGGTTCACAAAAATTAAGTTTTGTTATTATACCGTTAATCAGCTCAACCTCAAATTTGCCTTCATTATGCCACGACAGGTTGTTTTTTATTTCTCTAAAGTGATCCATTGCTTTAATAAATTTGCGTCATATATTATTTTGTAATACCCACGTTATTAGCCAGATAAGGCTTCGCTATTTACTAAACAATGGCTATGCCAAAGGGCTGCAAATTTATCAAATAGGGCTCATTGTTATCAAACGGCAATTAATAAGTATTGAATAAGATCAGGGCTGTTTATCCACGGGTATAATTCCGTCTATTATTTACTACAACAGTAAAGAATAACATCTATTTATGTTTAGAACCGCTATAGTAATATCACATAGAACAAGCTTTGTAGTAACTAATTTTAAAGGAATTTGTTAAGTTTGGAAACCTAACAATATCAATTGTAGAACTTCAATAGTATGAACTTAGAGCACTATATTTATTTTTCAAACAATGACTTTCAGGATTATGAGTTTTACAGCGAAGGCCCCAAAGGAAAAATAAAGAAAGTTGTCCGCTTTACTAAGATTCCCGGTCAGGAGCCACCGGCTTATAATTTAGGTTTCGGAGATACAAGTGAGGATACAAGTGTTATTGACGATAGCGTTGTAACTAATAATGAAGACAGAGATATGGTACTTGCTACTGTAGCCAATACCATTATTGATTTTACTGATCATTACGGCAATTATTATATCTATGCTGCCGGAAGTACTCCATCAAGAACCAGGTTATATCAAATGGGTATAGCCGGATTATGGGAAGAAATTGGTTTATATTTTGAGGTTTATGGGTTAAAGGAAGACAACTGGCATCAATTTCAAAGGAATGTCAATTATGATGCTTTCTTGGTAAAAAGGAAATGAACTGGTATATTTGATAGACAAATAACATAAGGAGATATATTATGCCGACCGTAGTAAAAAAGGAAATTATTGAAAAAGGATATGGCCGTGCTGTTGTTAGTGACAAGGTAAAAAGCTATGCTGATGATCCATACTTTGTAAAAAAGACAGAAGAGGCAAGGCAAACATTGAAAAGAGTTGGTTTACCAATACCCAAGAAGAAATAAAAACAACTTACTTACCTACTAAAATCTGCAAATAAATTCTTTTTTAGCTTTTCTTGGCAGCCTTCTTTACTTTGGTTTTTCCTTTTAATTTATGGATAAGCTCGTCCATGTCAACTTCGGCAAATGAGGTTGAATAATCTGAAAGGCCATAGGGAATGATGAGTTTATTGTTATTGATAATTGAGCCGCACGAGTAAATAACATTGGGCACATAGCCCTCCCGCTCTTCACTGTTGGGGATAAGCAGCGGCTCATCCAACCTGCCTATTTCAACTGCCGGGTCATCAAGCTTTAACAAGCTTGCACCCAGCACATACCGGCGCATAGGACCAACACCGTGGGTTATCATTATCCAGCCATGCTCCGTTTCAATGGGCGAACCGCAGTTGCCAATCTGTATAAATTCCCACGTAAATTTGGGTTTCTGCAATAAAATGGGATTTTCCCAAATATTTATCTTATCCGAGTACATGATGTAATTGTTGCATCCATCAATACGCGATATCATTACATATTTACCGTTTATTTTACGCGGAAAAAGGGCCAGGTTTTTGTTTTGGGCACCCGCGCCATACAAAGGCATTATTTTGAAATTGTAAAAATCGTTGGTTTGCAACAGCTTGGGCATGATGAGCGCGCCATCATAAGCGGTATAGGTAGCGTAATAAACCGAGCTGCCGTCATCATGTTTAAACTCTACAAAACGTGCATCCTCTATACCTTTGCGCTCATATTCTGATATCGGGAAAATTACCCGGTCGGATATATCGGTATCTAACGAAAATACAATTTCGTAATACGAATCGGCCAGCCATAGCACTTTATCATACTCCAGCTTCTTCATATCGCTCTCTTGTAGTTTTTGCGAATCGATAATAATGCGGCGCAGGTTGGAGTATTCAAAATGATGATCGAGCTTTGATTCCAGCTCATGCAGCACATCAATGTTGATCTGGGTAATGGCCGCTTTATCAAAAAACAGTTTCTTATTGTAAACCGCGTTCCTTACAATTTCGGCCTCGTCAATATAGTTTCCGGCAGGTAATACCGTAATGTTATTATACTTATCAAACAACGCCCGGCGGAAAGTTATAGAGGAGATATGCCCCTCGCCTACCGCCCTGAAACTCATAATTACCCGGCGCTGGCCTTCCTGTAATTCGCTTTGGTCTGGATCTTGTATAATAGAGGGGTTGAAAAAAGCCGCTGATTCAATGGAATATTCATGGGTAAAGTACGACCCGATAAGCAGTTTACGGTAAACCGTCAGCGTATCAAAATCAATCTCCAGTTCGGCAAAAAGCGGCTTTAGTTTGCTGCAATGGCGGTTTAAAACACGTGTTATATTTCTGTGGCGTTTGGAGTATTCCTGCAATAAAGGCGAGATTATACCAAAAGCCTCATCTTCGCTTATACCCATTACACGTTGAATAACTTCTTTAGCACGATCGTTCCCATTAAAAAAGAACCTGGCAATAACACGTTTCGGATCGGGATTAACTCTTATAGGTTTTCGTTCAACAGAAAGTCTCATATAAAAAATTGTGTTTATTTAGTAACACGGTGTTTGGGGAATTGATTTGTTTTTTTTGAGTTGCAGAGGTTGGAAAAGTTGTAAAGGTTATAAATGTTTTAAACGGGTATCTATTTTATAACTTCTTCAACCATTATAACCCTTACAACATCTACAACCCCCTTAAACCACCTATATCATTTTATTCCTTTTAATAAGGTAAGTTTTTAGCAGGTTATTGTAGCCTTCCTGTATATAAGCGTCAACAATATCGATACGGTATTGGGCGCATTTTAACTCCAGTTCGTGACGGTATTGGGCCAGGGATGTGCGGTAAGCGTCGCGTATTTTACCGGGATGTACTTTAACTTCGTCGCCGCTTTCCATATCAATAAAATGATGCGGGCGGTTATCAAAACCCAGCTCAAACTCTTTATGCTTATCATTAACATTAAAAATAATTACCTCGTGCTTATTATATTTTAAATGCTGAATGGCGGCGAACAACGCGTTTAGTTTTTCGGGGTTCATGTTATTTTCGAGCATATCGCTAAAAATAATGATCATCGACCGCTGGTGAACTTCCTGGGCAATATGGTGCAATACATCGGTAATGTTGGTACTGGTGTTTGCTTTAGGGTTCCGGTACATCTTTTCCAGCTCGGCATATAAATAAAACAAGTGCGTAGAAGTTGATTTTACACCGCTTATCCAGTCTATTTTATCCGAAAAAAGGCATAGCCCAAATGCGTCCCGCTGCTTTTTAAACAAGTACATGAGCGAAGCAATGGCATAAATAGAGTATTGCAGCTTATTTACCCCTTTATCGGGGAAATTCATGGAAGATGAAGTATCCAGCAACAGGTGGCAGCGCAGATTGGTTTCCTCTTCAAATTGCTTAACAAACAGCTTATCGGTACGGGCCAGTAGTTTCCAGTCGATGTTTTTTATCGATTCGCCATTGTTGTATAAACGATGTTCGGCAAACTCGACCGAAAACCCGTGAAACGGGCTTTGATGCAAACCGGTGATAAAACCCTCAACAACCTGCCGCGCTAATAACTCCAGGTTGCCTAACTGCCTTATTTGCTGATCGTCATTTAATTTAAGCATATTACTAATGTATAACAATCCGCTTTTGCGGACAAATAAAACATTATTTATATTTGATTGAGAGAAACAAGAATCAAGAGCCAGGATTTATTTCTCTTGATTCTTGTATCTTGGCTCTTGACTCTACCAACTATAACTCGCTTACCCGCCTGCTTATTATGGAAATAAAAGAAAATGAACTAACCGAAAATATTTTGGTATTTTATGTACAGGCTGAAAGCTTCCCTCAAGGCATAACCGAAAGTTTTAATAAACTGGATAATTTGCTGGGCAATAAGCGCGACCATCATATTTACGGCATTACCCTATGTGATGGCGATAAGCTCATATACCGCGCCTGTGCAAAGGAAAATTTCGAGGGTGAAGCGACTACATTGGGCCTGCCAATCTATACAATACCAAAAGGGAAATATCTTTATGCTACTTTAAATAAATGGCTGGAAAACCTGGCACAGATACCCGGTATTTTTGATGAGTTAATGAAACAGCCCAATGTGAAGGAACAAACCATTTGTTTGGAGGATTATACCTCGGCAGATACCATGCTGGCCATGGTGCAGCACGCATAAAAAAAGCGCCCCGGTAAACCGAAGCGCTTTTTAATACTGTTAATTATGGAGTTATGCTAATTGTTTGCTCAATTTATCTGCTAATACAGATTTAGGTACAGCGCCTATTTGTTTGTCAACAATTTCCCCGTTTTTAAAAAATAATAATGCAGGGATATTGCGGATACCAAACTTCATAGATATACCCGGGTTGTTATCAACGTTTACTTTGCCTACAACAGCTTTGCCTTCATATTCCTTAGCAATTTCTTCTACAACCGGACCAACCATCCTACATGGGCCACACCATTCTGCCCAAAAGTCAACCAATACCGGTTTGTCTGATTTAAGTACCAATTCTTCAAAGTTTGCATCAGTTATTTCTAAAGCCATGATTTCTGTTTTTTTAATATTTGTACAAATATATACTATTCAAATTGCTTGCCACAAGTGTACTTATGACAATGTGACATTAATATTATTTTAATGTTTTAACATTAGATTAGTTATACACAAATCCCTATTCAAGTTTTATTAGGTTACCTTTTAGATACAATAGGTATTAATTAAACACAACTAAAAGCCTAAGCATTATGATACTTGTTTTATTAATTTTTGCTGCTCCCACTTTGCAAGTTGTATTATTAATATTAAAAGGAATGAATAAAATTTCTATCCCCAGGGGAATTATAACACTTATAATGTTTGTTTTGGGGATTGTTTTTTCATTTGTTGCAGCAAGTACAGTTGCTAAACATATTCCAATCTCTCCTGGGGGGATAAGATGTGGAACAGGTATAGCAGCAATTTTAATCGGTGGTATATTTATAAATTTTGTTGCGGTATCTGTAATTGGTATTATCGGATATTTAGTATCCCGGTTAAATCAAACAGCTTTATAAATTTTCAGTTGGCATCAAGGTCATCCTATATGTCTTTTAAATCAGCCCAAAAACTGGGTCACAGAATGCATACTTCATAGATACCATTTCAGGGCCTTTAATTTAATTTTTAACCCATCTTTTTAATTATATTTGTATAAAAGAGGGAATAAAATGACTGTTTTACAGATAAGCATACCTGACAAAAAGGAAAAGGCAGTACGTATATTGTTGAAAGAATTAGGGGTTACTGTAAAAAAGGTTGACAGTAGTAAGCCTTTATTAAAAAAACTAAAAACTGCTATTGATGAATTAAATGACGTTAAAGCGGGTAAAATTGAAGCAAGAGACTTTGACGATTTACTGAATGAACTATAAAATAAAAACCATCCCCAGTTTTGATAAGGATGTTAAAGTACTAAGTAAAAAATACAAATCCTTTAAGTCCGACCTATCTAAGCTTCGAGAAATACTTAATGATAATCCAAAATCCGGTATCCCTATCGGTAACTCCTGCTATAAGATCAGGATAACAATAGCTAGTAAAAACAGAGGCAAGAGCGGTGGTGCCAGAGTAATTACTAATGTAGTTTTGTTAAGTGAATTTGAAGGCACTATTTACCTATTAGCGGTTTATGATAAATCTGAGCAAGAGAGCATTTCGGATAGTGAGATAAAGGATCTGCTGAAAGAAATTAACGAATAGATTTTAAACCTACTTTCTGCTATAGAAAAATTTGTATTTTAACCCAAGTTTTTCAAAGCAACTATGAGCGAAACTCCCATTATTCAGATCCGCAACCTTTCTAAGTTTTATGATACCAAACAGGTTTTAAAAAATCTTTCCATCGATGTTTTTCCCGGCCAGGTTATCGGTTACATCGGGCCAAACGGTGCGGGCAAATCAACAACCGTAAAAATACTCACCGGCTTAATTCCTGATTTTGAAGGAGAGGTTATTGTTGACGGAATGAATATGACCGAAAATCCACTGGAAATAAAAAAACTGATTGGCTATGTGCCTGAAAATGCCGAATTATATGACGTGCTTACCCCGTTAGAGTATCTTGACTTTATTGGAAAGCTGTATGGTATGGAAGACCCTATCCTTAGCGACAGGATAGTAAAACTGTTAACCGCTTTTGGCCTTAACAACAATATCAACGACAGGATGGATACCTTCTCAAAGGGGATGAAACAAAAGGTATTGTTGATAGCCGGTATTATCAATAACCCTAAGATCATCGTGCTTGATGAGCCGTTATCCGGCCTTGATGCCAACGCGGTTATCCTGGTGAAGGAACTCATTATGCGGTTATCAAAAGAGGGTAAAACTATCTTCTATTGTTCGCACATGATGGATGTGGTTGAAAAGGTATCCGACAGGATATTATTGATCAATAAAGGCGAAATTATTGCTGATGGCACATTCGAGTCGTTAAAACAAAACTATAGTGATACGCTTGAGCAGATATTTTCAAAACTAACCGGCAGGGAAGAATCAGGCGGCGAAACCGATGCCATTATTAACGCGTTTGATTAGCCTGGTTTATGGATAAGATCTTTTTAAAATTTATTGGTTACTTCAGTCCGCTGTTGCAGAAGGCAGGTGTTGATACCGTGCAGTTATATGAAATTTTGCGCGTTAAGTTGTTGATGGACGAGAGGCGGCCCAGGGCAGCGTTTAGCAACCGCAGGGGCACGGCCAATAAAACTGCCGGTAAATCTAAATGGGGCAATATTGGTTTGGTAATTATGGGGTGCCTTATTGGCAGTGTATTATTTCTTTTTAATATGCCCATGGTTGGCCAGGTTGTGTATTTTTCCATATTCATGGTTTTAATGGCGTTAACGCTCATATCAGATTTTACTACCGTATTGATCGATACACGCGACCAGTTTATTATAGCCCCACGCCCGGTTAATGACCGCACGTTTGCCATATCGCGCTTTATGCACATTACCATCTATATAACAAAAGTTGCCCTGTTACAGGGTTTACCGGGTATAATAATGGTTGGTTTTGCGGAGGGGTTATGGGCAGTACCATTGTTTTTTATACAGATAATTGAAGCCACGCTTTTAAGCGTATTATTGGTAAACCTGGTTTATTTTATTTTGATGAGATCGGTAAGCGCGCAACGTTTTAAAGATATTATCAGTTATTTCCAGATAGCGTTTTCCATCATCATCTTCGCGGTTTATTATTTGGTGCCGCGCTTAATTAGTATTTCGGTATTACAACATGCAAACGTCCTCGCGCATAAATGGGTGTACCTGTTGCCACCGGTTTGGATAGCCAGCCTTAACGAAATATTGCTGCATGCAAGCAGGGCAAGTTTACTCATAGCGCTGCTGGCGGTTTTGGGTATTGTTTTCCCGATAGCGGGTATTTGGTTTGTGGCAAAAGTATTGGCACCCGGCTTTAACCGCAAGCTGGCTATGGTTGCCACTTCTGATGGCAGCAGCAATTCTGTAGCTAATAAACAATATAAAACTGATTTCAGGGATAAAATAGCTAACCTGCTTGCGCCCGACCCGCTTGAAAACGCCGGTTTTAAAATTACCTGGAAACTGGCCGCCCGTACCCGCGAATTTAAAATGAAGGCATTCCCGGCTTTTGCTTATGTGCCTATATATTTTTTATATTTCGCGTTAAATGGCACGGGCCAAACCCTTGCTGATAAATATGAAAGGTTGCAAAATAGCGCGAACTATATCCTTTTAATATACCTCACCACAATTGTGTTATCGTCCATTTTACAAAATGTATCAAACTCGGGCAAATATAAATCGGCATGGGTTTACTATGCCCTGCCTGTTGATAAGCCCGGAAAAATTTTAGCCGGTATGTATAAGGCTATCATCGTTCTCTATTTCTTTCCGTATTGCCTGGTTTTAAGCATTGCGATAGTATTGATATGGGGCCCGCAAACTATAAACGATATCATACTGGCCTTTACCATTAGCACTATTTATGGTATGTTAATGGCCTTATTTATGGTAAAAGGCCTGCCTTTTTCAAAACCGGTAGTAGTAAAAGCCCGTAGCCGGATGGTAACATCATTGCTGATAATGAGCTTTATAGTAGCTATAGGGTTTGGGCACCGGTTTTTAATACATTGGGAAACATTGATATGGATATTAATTATCCCGGCAATGCTGGGTGCCTGGCTAATGTTTCATCATTATAAACAACAAAGTTGGGATGATATTGAAATGGCGGATATGTGATTATAGTTTGAAGTTATGAATCGCCGTTATTAGTTTTCGTAGGCAATTCCTAATTGAAAGCATAATGCTTCAATAATTTCTTCTTGCTTTTCTTGTGAATCTACTTTTCCATAATAATGAGATAATCTCTGCTTATCTAAGGTTCTAATTTGGTGACAAAGAATTATTGATTCATTACTTAATCCGTGACTATTAGCATATATTACTGCTTCGTTTGGATATATTCTTCTTCCTTCTTTTCTGGATGTTATAGGAATCACATTAACAATATTAAGTGCATCATTTATAACATCTTCGCTAATAACTAAAACTGGCCTTGATTTCCCTTGTTCTGAGCCTACTATTGGGTCAAGATTAGCCCTATAAATTGTCCATCTTTTAATAGTCATAAACTTTCACCATCAATAGCATCAAAGTCATCTTTTATTTCTTTTAAATCAGCTAAAAATAGTGGATCAAATGATGC
>Ga0206943_1249_pt1 | contig 12050 bp, 12 predicted proteins | sample Alteio_BWOrgHeat_7_FD_153243 | JGI IMG/M metagenome (GOLD analysis project Ga0206943, IMG submission 153243) | Enriched cells from forest soil in Barre Woods Harvard Forest LTER site, Petersham, Massachusetts, United States -... | ecosystem: Environmental > Terrestrial > Soil > Temperate forest > O... | reverse complement strand
ACAGACGGTATGCAAATCTGAATTTTACGAAAACGAATGAATCCAAATCCATCGCCGGTTATTTTTGTAACCAGGCAAAGGCCTCTACAACAGATGGATTTGATATAACGGTTTTCTATACACGGGATTTGATACCCGAGAATAAACTGTACGATCCGCCATTTAAAAACCTGGATGGATTACCATTGGAATACGAACTCAAAAAGGGGAATCTGCAGATAAAATATTCACTGGTCTCCATCACTCTCAACCCCGTGCCGGCTTCTAAATTTGATATTCCCACCAGTGGCTACAGAGAACTGACCTATGAAGAGAGTCTGAAGATGAAACAATAAAGCGCAAAGCTTAAAGCGCAAAGCATAAAGCTCCATTAAAGCTTAAGGCGTAAAGCGCAAAGCTATATGAAACCAGACTTCTCTTTTGTTTGAAAAGATAATAATTACGGTTCTAATTGAAGAACGTGTTAGAAAATGAAAAATAATTAATATTGATAAGTTGTTTAATAATGCTTTGAGCTTTACGCTTTGAGCCTTAAGCTTATTTGGGCATTTGTATGCGAACACCCAGGAACTGAAGGTTGGATTTAGTTCCGAAACTGTTGGAAATGGGGCCGATGTTCACTTTATACTGATAAGGAAGAATAATGGTTGTATTACCGCGTTGATAGGTGAGCATCGCATTCAGAGAAACCCTGTTATCAGCCTGGGAGCGAAAAGACACCACACTACCGCTATACAATGATGACTTTTTTAAAGAGAAAGTAGCGGCCGTATTGATCGGAGTGAAATTGTTTTCCAATTCATGATGCTTCTTTTTTCCGCCACCTGTACTGGCAAATGCCAATGCTGTTACTGCAAGCAGCAAACTGACCGCCGTCAGACGGAGAGCACTTGAGAATGATGGTGAATAGTTAGAGGTCATGTTAGTACAAAGATAAGACAAAATTTTGAGATTTTTTTAACCTAATTCGGGCATTTATCCGGTTATTTTAACACAATCTGTGCCGTTTTTGGGGAAAACACCCTTATAGAATGGTAATACGCAATGAGAGGCCGGGGCGTTGCCTGTATAAATTATTTGTGGTTAATGGATTATGAATTAATTTAGTATAATCGCCTTAAATGAAAGAAAATCCATACCACCCCGAGCAAGAAGAGATCAGGGAACTGCTGAAACAATACAGTGCTCTTAAAAACGGCCGCAAACACAGCTTTCTTGACGAAGATTGCTTTGAAAAAATCATCGATTATTACGACGGAAAAGAGGAATTTCCCCACGCCCTGGAGGCGGCTGAAATTGGCATAGAACAATACCCCTTTTCCTCTATTCTTCTGATCCGCAAAGCGGACCTCCTTATCGCCACCCGGAAATATGCTGCTGCCCTGGAAATACTCGAAAAAGTTGAATTGCTGGATTCCAACGATATCAATCTCTATATCCTTAAGACAGATGCTTACCTGGCCCTGGATCAACAGGAAAAAGCCGTCGTATTACTACAGGAGGCGCTGGGCCATTTTGAAGGCAGGGAAAGAATTGAATTGTTGTTTGAGTTGGCAGATGTGTATGATGATTATGAGGAATTTGATAAAATATTTGACTGTCTGCGGTGGATACTGGAACAGGATTGCGAAAATGAAGAGGCCCTTTACAAGATCTGATTCTGGACAGATTTTACCGGCCGAAATGAAGAGAGCATTCGATTACACCAGAATATCATAGAAGAAAATCCTTATTCAGAACTGGCCTGGTTCAATCTGGCTGCAGCTTATCAGGGTTTGAAATTATATGAGAAGGCTGTTGATGCATACAAATATGCAGTTGCAATTGATGAAAAATTTGATTACGCTTATCGGAACATGGGAGATGCCTTTATCCGGTTGCGTAAATACAGAGAAGCTATTGAAAGTCTTGAAAGAGTTTTGGAATTGTCAAAACCGGAGGATGTTATCTATGAGGCAATCGGTCATTGTTATGACAAACAGAGGCAGTATGCGCAGGCCCGTTTTTATTATCGTAAAGCGTCGCATCTTAACCAGGACGACAGCAAATTGATTTATAAAATTGCATGCACTTATCTCAACGAAGGCCAGTGGGCGAATGCAGTGAAACAACTGGAATCGGCTATACGTTTGCAGGGAAAACATCCGGAATATCATCTGGCTCTGGGAGAATGCAAAGTACAGCTCATGGAATTCAGAGAAGCGATACAGGCATTCGGTACGGTAGTTCGGTTAAGGCAGAAAAATATTTCAGGTTGGGAAGCACTTGTGCGCTGCCTTTACCTGGCTGAAATGTACAAAGAAGCACTCGAACAGGTGCAGCAGGCTATTCGGGTAATCGGTGAAAAGCCGCTTCTCACTTTTTATATGAGTGCCGTTTATTTTGCAATGGGTAAATCAAAAGAAGGATTGATTCATCTGGATAAAGCCCTGGGCCGCTCGCCAAAATTATTAAAGAAAATGATTGCCCTCAATCCATCACTATTACAATCACAATCTATCGTAGATGTGATTGCGCGTTACAGAAAAAGATAAGGTTTCCTTACTTTTGCGCCGCCAGAATTCCATAACGAAATAATTTGTCGATGAATTTTACACTCAGCCAGATGCCGGAGAGAGTTAAAAAACCCCGGGGACATGGCATTACCATGGTAATGGACAAGGGACTCAGTATTGAAGAGACCAAAAATTTCCTGAGTATTGCCGGTCCTTATGTAGATGTAGTTAAACTTGGATTCGGAACGTCTTATGTTACACCGGATCTGAAGACGAAACTGGAAGTTTATCGCAACGCAGGCATTCCCATATATTTTGGAGGTACTCTTTTCGAAGCCTGTCTCATCCGTAACCAGTTGGAAGAATATATCACTGCCTGTAAGGATTATGGCGTTACCTACATGGAAGTGAGTGATGGTTCCATTAATATCGAACATAAGGAAAAATGCAGACTGATCGAACGTCTCACGAAACATGCTGTAGTACTTAGTGAAGTAGGAAGTAAAGACGCAGCCCATATTATTCCACCGTACAAATGGATCGAACTGATGCGCGCGGAATTAAATGCCGGGGCAACTTATGTGATCGCAGAAGCCAGGGAGGCAGGTAACGTCGGTATTTACAGGGGAACTGGAGAAGTGCGTGAGGGTTTGGTGCAGGAAATCCTCACCCAGATCCCGGCGGAAAAAATACTTTGGGAAGCTCCTCAGAAATCGCAACAATTGTATTTCATTGAATTGGTAGGAGCCAACGTAAACCTGGGTAATATTTCCCCTAATGAAATGATCGCACTCGAAGCCATGCGCATCGGACTTCGTGGAGATACCTTTGATCTTTTCCTCGATAAAAAAGAAAAGAAATGAGAAAGTTTGGCCTGATCGGTTACCCGCTGGGCCATTCTTTTTCCGGAAATTATTTCAGGGATAAATTCAGGCAGGAACAAATTACTGATTGTGTTTATTCCAATTATGAAATAGACTCGATATCCGGACTTGGGGATATACTAAAGGACCCGGAATTGGAAGGTCTGAATGTGACCATACCATACAAGGAATCTGTCATTCCCTTTCTCCACAAAAAAGATCCGGTTGTCACGGCTATCAGCGCCTGTAATTGTATCCGGATAACTGATGGAAATCTAATGGGATTTAATACGGATGTTATTGGTTTTGAAAAGTCATTGATTGAAAAACTGACTGATAAAGACAGGTATGCTCTGATACTCGGAACGGGTGGTTCTTCCAAAGCCGTTGCCTGGGTATTGCAGCAGAAGGGCATCCATTTTTTATTTGTTTCCAGGAAAGTAACAGGTCAGCAGGATCAGGTTTTGTATTCCGACCTGGATCGTCAGATCATTCAGAAATATACCCTCATTATAAATACGACACCGCTGGGCATGTTCCCGAATTTACAGACACGGGCTGATTTACCATATGAATTCGCAGGACCGGAGCATTATTTTTATGATCTGGTTTATAATCCATCAAAAACTTTATTTCTTGAAAAAGGAGAGGCGGCGGGTGCCAGGATAAAAAATGGAGCCGATATGCTTTCTATACAAGCAGAGGCGAGCTGGGAAATCTGGAACAGGCCGGTATAGCGTGGTGAATGTGTGAAGCGACTTTATTGCATTTTTCACGCTTACCACGTTCACCACACTACAACGTCAGCTTTTTTTCCGCATTTTCCGGCAGCGAAACCACTTTCTTCAATTCATAGTCAAAACATACCATCGCTGTTTTTACAAGCGCCACCAGGATCAATGGCTGATCTGCCGGTTTTTTTTCCATTTTATAAATCAGGTCGAAACCTACACGACTGAATTCCACCGCCCGGATACTGATCAGCAACTGATCTCCATAATATATTTCATTTTTGAAAACCAGTGCGGCATCCGCCATGATCAAACCCACACCTTCCAGATTAAGTTCGCTGTAACCGAGTGATTGCAGATAACGAACACGGGCTTCATGAATAAAACTAAGCACCGTATCGTTCCCTACATGAGCGCCATAATTCAGATCGGTGATGCGGACCATTAATGAAGTACTAAAAGAAAAAGCTTCCGGCAGATCGATCTTAATTCTGGCCATTTGAAGATTTTGTTTGGGTTCTTAAAAAAGTGATCAGCAGGTCGCCCGCTTTCCGGCGATGACTGAAAAGGTTCTTTTCATCTTCGTTCATTTCAGCAAAACTTTTATCGGACCCATCGGGCTGAAATATCGGATCATAGCCAAATCCACCCATTCCGGAGGAAGATCGAAGCACTTGTCCTTCGCAACGACCCTCAAAAAAATATTCTTTGTCATGCAGGATCAAACAAATAATGGTTGTAAACCGGGCGCGGCGGTTGGATGAATCTGTCATGGCCCTGAGCAGCTTCCGGACATTGTTTGCCGGATTGGGAGGCTCTCCGGCATAACGTGCGCTGTGCACGCCGGGCTCGCCTCCCAGGGCATCTACTTCCAGGCCGGTGTCTTCGCTGAAACAATTTTCCCCGCCGGTCAGCTGGTTGACGAATTTCGCTTTTGATCGCGCATTTTCTTTCAATGTCGGGAAAGGTTCCGGCAGGTCCTGAAATATACCTGCATCCTTTAGCGATATGATTTCCAGATTCGATCCGATAGCAGAACGGAGTTCCTGCAGTTTATGTGGATTATTACTGGCGAAAATCAATTTCACAGGGTAAATAATTTTTTGAGGCAGATCCAGAGGCGCTGTTTTAATTCGGTACCTTCCGGGCGGTTTCCGCTCATTATATCGGGACTCAGAACAGGAATTACCGAAATTCCATCGATCATAGATATATTAAATTCAGACAGACCGGATTTTAGTCCAACAGATAGCGGTGGTATTCCCCAGAGAAATATTATCCGTGGATGCAATTGTACTCTTAATTCGGCCAGGTCAAACACTGCATGGGCAATATTCAGTAGGGCGATATCGTTGAGACTGAGTTTGCAGGCAGCGAGCATTTTTTGAAGAAACGAGAGTTGTTCTTCAGGCAGGAAATCTTCTTCCGGGTAATTTGCGATGAAGCAGATGGAACGATTATTTTCCCCCAGAAAGGGGTAGGCAGGTGTTTTGTCTGCAACCGGCTTTGAAATCCTTACGTTTTCTTTTACTGATGCGGGCTCATTCCCGGCAACCAGAGATTCCGGATAAAGTGCAGCGATCAATTCTGAAGAAAGCCGGAGATGATTGATTCCCATAAAACTGTATGAAAAATGATGAGGGGTTTTGTACGCTGAGAGAATGTTTTGTTTCTTTGTAATAGCAAAATTAATATTTATGATGGAGACGATGGATATACCGGTTATAAAGGTAAAGAGAAGCAGACTCGCAGAAATGGATTTCGAAGACCTGCCGTTTGGTAAATATTTCAGTGACCATATGCTTGAAGCGGATTACGCTGACGGTGAATGGAAGATGGTTTCGATAAAACCTTACCAACCGATTTCCATTGAACCATCCATGATGGCTCTTCATTATGGCCAGGCTATTTTTGAAGGTATCAAAGCGTACCGCAAGAGTAACGGCGAAGCTTTTATATTTCGTCCCTACGATAACATGAAGCGGTTTAATATTTCTGCGGAAAGGATGGATATGCCTGCGGTACCGGAAGATATTTTTATTGAAGGCATGCGCCAGCTGGTTGCGATTGATAAAGAATGGATACCCGCCAAGGAAGATTATTCTTTATATATCCGTCCTTTTATGTTTGCAACGGATGCGACCCTGGGTGTGAAGCCTTCTGAAACATATAAATTCATGATACTGTTAAGTCCTACGGGCCCGTACTATTCCTCCCCGATGAAGATTTACGTGGAGGAAAAATATACGCGTGCCGCCCCCGGTGGTGTAGGTTTTGCCAAAAATGCCGGAAACTACGGAGGCGCACTTAAAGCGACTTCTGAAGCCAGGGCCAAGGGTTTTGATCAGGTATTATGGACAGATGCTTTCGAACATAAGTGGTTGCAGGAAGTGGGTACGATGAACGTGTTTTTTATCTTCGGAAATACCGCCGTTACCCCCTCACTGGAAGAGGGTACGATTCTCGAAGGTGTTACGAGGGACAGTGTTATGACTGTGCTGAGGGAACAGGGATTGACAGTTGAAGAGAGAAAAATTAATATAGATGAAGTGGTAGAAGGGTATAAGACTGGAAAACTGACCGAAATATTTGGCTCAGGAACAGCAGCTACCATTTCACCTCTCAAAGAACTCCGGTATAAGGATTACAGCATGCACCTGGATGTTGCGTCCTATCAAACCGCCCCGATGGCTAAAAAGATCCTTACCGAAATCAGGGAAGGAAAAAGACCTGATATTCACGGCTGGCTGATAAAAGTTTAGGCTCAACATTAATTTGGAGAATCCCGGCTTGGCCGTTACCTTTGCCGTCCCAAAATTCAAACAGGTTCCGAATGCCTACTATACAACAATTAGTTAGAAAAGGAAGGGAGATCATCCGCGCAAAAAGCAAGTCCAGAGCACTGGATAGCTGTCCGCAGAGACGTGGTGTGTGTACCCGTGTGTACACCACGACACCTAAAAAACCGAACTCAGCCCTTCGAAAGGTGGCTAAAGTGCGGTTGACCAACAAGATCGAGGTGATCGCTTATATTCCGGGTGAAGGGCATAACCTGCAGGAGCACAGTATCGTACTGATCCGCGGAGGCCGTGTAAAGGATCTTCCGGGTGTACGTTATCATATTGTTCGCGGGTCCCTCGATACCGCCGGTGTAAAAGATCGTAAGAAGAGCCGCTCCAAATACGGAACCAAGAAAGAGAAAGCAGGTGCAAAACCGGCCGCCAAGAAATAATCAAATTTTAATTTCAAATAACTCATGAGGAAGTCACAGGCCAAAAAATTACCACTCGCTCCGGATGCAAAATATAACGACATCCTGGTTACGCGTTTTGTAAATAACCTGATGTGGCAGGGCAAAAAGAATACGGCTTTCGGTCTGTTTTACGATGCCATCGACCGCGTTTCAAAACAAAGCAACGACAACGGATATGAAATCTGGAGAAGGGCTTTGAATAATGTGACGCCAGCTGTTGAAGTCAGGAGCCGCCGAATTGGGGGTGCTACTTTTCAGATTCCTGCAGAAGTTCGTGCCGATCGCAAAATTTCACTGAGTATCAAGTGGTTGATCCGCTTTAGCCGCGAAAGAAACGGAAAAAGTATGGCCGATAAGCTGGCGGGCGAAATCCTCGCAGCAAGCAAAGGTGAAGGTGGTGCGTTTAAGAAGAAGGAAGACACACATAGAATGGCAGAAGCCAACAAGGCATTCGCCCATTTCAGGATATAACAATATTGGAGCTTATCAATCGTTTCTCCCCCGGATTATCCGGGGGAGATTTTTTTTGCTACTATATCTGATTGCAGAGCAGTTCTTTTGGGAAGGGATAGCAAGCTTTTATCATCGATGGATCGAAGGCGAAAAATGGTCCGGTAAAGGTTGTTAATTCGCCCCGTTTTTTAACGAACCGGATCTCCACATATGCACGTTATTCCGGAATATTTGGTACCTTTGCGCACCTAAAGAAAAATACTTTTAATCAACAAAAATGGCAGACTTAAAATTCCAGAGAAATTTCGGTATTGCGGCTCATATTGACGCCGGAAAAACAACTACCACCGAACGTATCCTGCGTTACACCGGTATGATCCACAAGATCGGTGAAGTGCATGACGGAGCGGCCACAACCGACTGGATGGACCAGGAAAAGGAAAGAGGGATTACCATCACCTCGGCTGCGGTAAGCTGCCAGTGGAACTTTCCGACCGACAAGGGGAAAGTGGACGCCAATACTAAAAAATACAATTTTAATATCATCGATACACCGGGTCACGTGGATTTTACTATCGAAGTCGAAAGGTCCCTGCGTGTTCTGGACGGATTGATCGCCCTGTTTTCAGCCGTAGACGGCGTGGAACCACAGTCTGAAACCGTTTGGCGCCAGGCAAATCGCTACAAAGTGCCGAGAATTGGATTCGTAAATAAAATGGACCGTTCCGGTGCAGATTTCCTGATGGTGGTTACCCAGGTAAAGGAAATGCTGGGTGCCAATGCTGTTCCCCTGCAGTTGCCGATTGGTGCGGAAGATGATTTCAAAGGCGTCGTAGATCTGATCAGGATGAAAGGTATTATCTGGCATATGGAAACAGAAGGTATGACCTTCGATGAAATTCCCATTCCTGACGATTTGCTGGAAGAAGCCAAAGAATGGAGAGCTAAACTGGTTGAAGCCGTAGCGGAATATGATGATACGCTTTTGGAAAAATTCTTTGTGGATCCCAACAGCATTTCCGAAGACGAAATGCATGAAGCCATCCGTAAAGCAACCATCGATCTGAGTATCGTTCCGATGATGTGCGGTTCTTCATTCAAGAATAAAGGGGTCCAAACAGCCCTCGATGCGGTTTGTCGTTACCTGCCTTCTCCCCTTGATCTGGAAGATACTCAGGGAACGGATCCGAATACAGGTGAAATCATTACCCGTAAGACCGATCCAAAAGCACCCTTTGCAGCGCTGGCATTTAAGATCATGACGGATCCTTTTGTGGGCCGGCTTGCATTTTTCCGCTGTTACAGCGGGCGGCTTGAATCGGGTTCTTATGTATTGAATGTTCGTAGTGGTAAGAAGGAACGTATCAGCCGCATCATGAAGATGTTTGCCAATAAACAAAATCCGATTGATTTTATCGAGGCTGGCGATATCGGTGCAGCAGTAGGCTTTAAGGAAATCAAAACCGGAGATACGCTTTGTGATGAAGATTTTCCGATCACATTAGAAAATATGTTCATTCCTGAACCGGTTATCGCCGTGGCTGTTGAACCAAAGACACAGGCGGATGTGGATAAAATGGGTCTGGCGATTTCCAAGCTCGTTGAAGAAGATCCGACCCTGCGTGTAAATACCGATGAGGAAACAGGACAAACGATTCTGCGTGGTATGGGTGAGCTCCATCTGGAAATCATCATCGAACGCATGCGTCGTGAGTTTAAAGTGGATGTTAACCAGGGTGCCCCGCAGGTAGCTTATAAGGAAGCCTTCAATACGACCATAGAGCACCGGGAAGTGCTGAAGAAACAAACAGGTGGACGCGGTAAATTCGCCGACATCCAATTTGCCATCGGACCTGCTGACGAAGAATGGATAAAGGAAAACGAAGGCAAACATTTCCAGTTTGTGAATGATATTTTCGGAGGCTCCATTCCAAAGGAATTCATTCCGGCGATTTCAAAAGGATTTGAAGTGTCCATGGTAACCGGCGTTTTAGCGGGTTATCCGATGACCAACATGAAAGTGCGCGTATTTGACGGAAGTTACCATGATGTGGATTCTGATGCCATGAGTTTTGAAATTTGTGCCAGGTCCGCATTCCGCGAAGCCGGCCGCAAAGCAAAACCGATTCTGCTGGAGCCCATCATGAGAGTGGAAGTGCTTACGCCGGATCAATATATGGGAGATGTGACGGGAGACCTCAATCGTCGCCGCGGTATACTGGAAGGCATGGACAGCAGGGCGAATCTACAGGTGATCAAAGCCAAAGTACCCCTGAGTGAAATGTTTGGTTATGTGACCCAGTTACGTTCTCTGAGCTCCGGCCGTGCAACCTCTACCATGGAATTCTCTCATTACGCTCCTGCACCGAATAATATCGCAGAAGAAGTAATCGCAAAAGTAAAAGGGAAGAGCAAGGTGACCGCCTGATCTCATACAATTAAAATAAGAGTCCCGCCTATGGCGGGACTTTTTTTTGAACGGCAACGCCACAGACGTTCAATTGATTATTTTTCCGGATAAATTATTTATACGATGAAACGCCTGCTGCATTACAAATTTCTCTCCTTCCTCATTTTAATTACGATTGGTTTTTCGGCTTCCGCTCAATTAGATGACCGGATGATCTGGAGTGTGGATGGAAATAGTTTTTATTCCAGCGATGATGGTGCCATAAACGCTTTCAGCCTGGTTGACCGGAAACAACAAATACTTGTTTCGGCGCAACGGCTCATACCCGTCGGTAAAAAGGAGGGGCTGGAAATCAAAAGTTTTTCCTTTTCAGCAGACTTTAAGAAAATACTGATTTATACGAACTCAAAAAAAGTATGGCGATATCAAACCCGGGGAGACTACTGGGTATACAATATGTCTGATTCTTCACTAAGGCAACTGGGGAAATCGTTGCCTGCATCCTCCCTGATGTTTGCGAAAATTTCTCCTGATGGTTCCAGTGCCGCTTACGTAAGCGGACATAATATCTATGTGGAAGACCTTGCTTCCCATACCATCAAAGCGCTGACTACGAACGGTTCAAGGAAAATGATCAACGGCACTTTTGATTGGGTATATGAAGAAGAGCTCAATTGCCGGGATGGTTTCCGATGGAGTCCGGACAGTCATGCGATTGCATATTGGCAGATCGACGACAGCAGCACCCGTGATTATTACATGCTGAATACAACCGATTCTGTTTATTCACGTGTGATTCCGGTTGAATATCCGGTTGCGGGTCAGATGCCGTCTCCATTTAGAATAAGAGTCGTACAGATCAACAATGCAAAAACCCAATGGATGAAGATCCCGGCAGATGATAAGAACGGCAGCTATTTACCACGTATGGAATGGGCAGCCAACAGCTCTGAGCTGATCGTTCAACGCCTCAACAGAAGTCAGAATGTTTCCGATATCATGATGTGCAATGCTAAAACAGGGGATGTCAAATTAATTTACAGTGAAAAAGATAAGGCCTGGATAGACGTTATTTCAGGATGGGATGATAATTACAAAATGGGCGGCTGGGACTGGTTGAAAAACGGATCAGAATTCCTTTGGGACAGCGATAAGGATGGCTGGAGACATTTGTATCGAATCAGCCGGGATGGGAAAAATGAAGTTTTGATTACGAAAGGTTCGTATGACGTGATTCATATTTCATTGATCGATGAAAAGAATAACCTTTTATATTTTATGGCTTCGCCTGAGAATGCCACTCAGTCTTATCTCTACAAATGCCCTTTGGATGGAAAGGGAACAGCTGAACGTTTAACTCCGGCAAATCAACCCGGCACACATGAGTATGAATTATCACCAAACGGGAAATTCGCCAGTAACATGTATTCCAATTATTATACAATGCCACAGGAGGAATGGATAACCTTGCCGGAACACCAGGCTTTGAGCGGATCTAAGGCTGCAAATCCCGCCAAAGCATCAGACAGTGCTGCTTCCAATATATCGTTTTTTAAAGTGATTACGGCGGATGGCGTAAGTATGGACGGATGGATGCAGAAGCCCATTCCGTTTGATTCCACTAAAAAATATCCGGTTTTGTTCTTTGTTTACACGGAACCGGCGAGCCAGACCGTAAAAGATCATTTTGGCGTGACTCATTGCCATGTTTATCCCGGGGATCTGGCCCATGATGGATATATCTACATCTCCCTCGATAACAGGGGTACTCCGGCGCCCAGGGGAGCTGCCTGGAGGAAAGCCATTTATCGTAAGATCGGGCAAATCAATATTCAGGACCAGGCC
>Ga0206943_1248_pt1 | contig 12061 bp, 7 predicted proteins | sample Alteio_BWOrgHeat_7_FD_153243 | JGI IMG/M metagenome (GOLD analysis project Ga0206943, IMG submission 153243) | Enriched cells from forest soil in Barre Woods Harvard Forest LTER site, Petersham, Massachusetts, United States -... | ecosystem: Environmental > Terrestrial > Soil > Temperate forest > O... | reverse complement strand
CGTGGGCCATTCTGGTTGCTGAAGCGGCCGGCAGCGGGGTCCGTTTTAATCGCATTGAGCAGATCCGCTGGCAGGTGGGGCCGAGCCAAATAAATGGCCCATTGGGGATTGGAAACCGGCTGGTCCACAAAATGAAAACTGGCGAGCAGGGCGAGGACTTGTTGGCGGGCCTCCGGGGTGATGGGGGCACGGAGGAAGGCGGCGATTTCGTAGCCCGCGCCACGTTTGACGAAGCGCAAATCGAGGCCGGAAAGTTCCGCTTCGTCCAAAGACTTGATCAATTCGCCGGTGAGCTGGGCATGCAAGTCACGGCCCAAATCGCTCGATGCGATTTCGCCGGGCCAGGAAAGGGCATCACCGGTGGCGCCGACTTGATCGTAACGGCGGCCGATGGCGAGGGAGATTTCGCCGGGGAGCATCTGGCGCAAAGATTTTACGTCTTCGTTCAACGGGCCTTTTTGTGAGGTCATAACCATGGCGGGCCCGAGGGATTCGCCAGGGTGTTGGTGCGCGAAGGTGGTTTCCGCGGGTTTGGAAATGCCCAGAACTTGCAGATCCGCGCGCTGGTTATTGACGGTCACAATCCAGTCCGTGTTGTTGGATTCGAAATCGGCCGAGTTGATTTTCCAGTCTTTAGGCGCTTCAAATTGAAAACCGCGCTGGCGATCTTCGTAAACTTGGAGTGAAGGATTGGGGCGACAGCGGGCGGAAAGATTGTCGTGGCGGGAGCCGTGGCGACGGCGGGCAAGGGAGGCGGCCAGGGAGTAGGCGGATTGGGGAGTGACGGAGTGGTAAACGTGGTGGACAGTGTGCGCGACCAAAGGGTTTGACGCGGGCCGGATTTGAGCTGGGGGGAGAGGCCGGGCTGGGCCTCGATGGTATTGCCGTGACCCCATGAGCCACCGGAATCTTGCGAAGCTTTCCGGCCAGCGCCGGTGGGATCCGGCGTGGCAAAAATAGTTTGGACGGCCTCGACCACGTATTTGGTGTCGGGCAAAAGTCCCCACGAGGGAGACGCAGTCGGGCCGGAAGCCTGACTTGCGTTCACGGGCCCGGGCTGAGGATAGAAATAACTGCTGCTGCCCCGGTTTTCGTACTCTGAAGGAACGGCGATAATTTCCGGTATTCCAGGATCGGTGGGGCGGGACTGGCCCTCGGGATAAACATAAAAGCGCGTGGACAGGCCTAATTGCACATCGCGGTTGGCGGAGATGGGAATCGCGGCCGAATCGCTCAGGCGGAAGGAGGCCAGCGGAAAATCTGGAGATGGGGGAGCGGCTTCGCCTTCATCCACAGGAAAGGGCAGCGTGGGACCGCGATTTTGCCCGAGGGTGGTAGTGGCCGCCGTAAGATTGGCGGGAAGCCAAAAGGAAAATTCGACGGGAGAGGCGTCAGTGGATCCGGCGACCGGAATACTGGCGGATTGCGCGGGCATGGAAGAGACGTAGTTGACCATGCGGATCCGTACCGTGAAGTTATCGGTTCCAGGGTTATTGGTACCAGAAATGTCAGAGGTTACCAGCACCTGCATATCCCGGGGATGGGGAGCCGGACTTTCGCTACCGTAATAGACATGCAACGGTTCTTCCACAAAAGCGGGGTGAGCCAGGCCAGTCACAGTCGCATCACTGTGTTTCAGGCGAATGACAACTTGGTCGCCCTGGCCCATGAGTTCGCCGGTGGCGTATTCGGCGGAAGCATGGCCGGAAATTGTCAAGTCACCGGCATCTGGTTTAATTTCGGCGCGGTCGCCCAACGAGACAAAATCGTGCATGTGGTGGGCGAGGGCGCGAACGTGGCCCGTTGCGATGACCGAGTCCGGGGAGGAAGTGATGGTGATTTTATCCGCGGACAGGCTGAAATCCGACGTGTCTAAAACCGCATTTTTTTCGGCGACGAAACCGGAATAGTCAGAAAAGGGCACGATGGAGCCAGCGCTTAAATGAGCGGTGCCGAAGGCGGGCACATCCTGGGTCTGGCGAGGAGCTGGTTGGGTCGGTTGAGACTCAGCGGCAAACGCGGTGATGGGGCCGAGGTGAGCCAACAATACCGCTGCGCCCAAGGACAATAAAATGCGGGTAGTTTGGGGCATAGGAGCGGTCAGTAGAAATAACCCAAGGAACTTTTTAATTATCAGCGGAAAAGGGGAGGGAGTCAAGGTGTGCTGAGGAGGGATCTTTGGCCCCAGACAAACCCAGACAATCGACGAAAAAGCAATTTTCTGGCAGTTTCTTGTCCAGTTTTGGAGCGGGGTATCGTATACAAGGATAAATCCGCGACCATGCCGCCCGACGAATCATTACTGCACCAGTATGCCGAATCCGGGGATGAAGCCGCCTTCGCCGAGCTGGTGCGCCGCCACACCAACCTGGTTTATTCCGTGGCCGGACGCGTGACGAACAACGGTGCGCTGGCCGAAGAAGTCACGCAGGCGGTGTTCACGCGGCTCGCGCAGCAGGCCGCGACGCTGAGTGGAAACACGGCGCTTGCCGCGTGGCTCTACACCAATGCGCGACACCGGGCGATTGACCTCGTCCGCACCGAAGCGCGCCGCCGCGCGCGCGAACTGGAAAGCTCCACCATGCCCGACCAACCCACTGCCACCCCCGATCCCTGGGAGGAAATTGCCCCGTTGCTCGAGGAGGCGATGGGCCGCCTCGGCGAACGCGATCGCACGGCTATTGTGCTGCGCTATTTCGACGGCCAGACCAACCAGCAAATCGGCACGGCGCTGGGCCTCTCTGAAAACTCCGCGTACCGACGCGTTGAACGTGCGCTGGAAAAACTGCGCAGCCACTTCGCGCGAAGAGGCGTGACAACGACGGCGGCGATGCTGGGCGCGACGCTGACGGCAAATTCCGTGCAAGCGGCTCCAGCGAACATCGCAGAGCGAGTCACGCCCGCAGCGTTGGCCGCGGCCTCGGGCGGCGCGGGAGGCGCGTGGCTCACATTTTTTCTTATGAACCTGAAATTCAAAATGGGAATGGCGGCGGTCTTAATCCTCGCCGCGGTGCTCACCCTCTACTCGTGGCCTGCCGGTAAACCGGTGCCCATGGCCGCAGCGGCGACGAAACTTCCCGCGACATCGGCTGGCAGCCCGACGACGAAACCCGCCACTCCGGCCAAACCTATGTCAGTCTCTTTACAAGTTGCGCCACCGGCCGCACCACCAGCGGCTGCCGCAGGCGCTGCTGGTGACCCGCAGACGGAAATTTCCACTACTATAGACGACGTAATCAACCTGCTCCGGTCTTCCGAAATCCTGGCCTTTTACGAAAAATACACCTCACCGGCAGACAAGGCAAAATGGCCCCCTGGCCTGCGGGCGGAGTATGCCCGGGAAGATGCCTTGGTAAAGGCCAACCCCTCGGGTGGCGGGAAGATGGAATCCATGATTGGCGCCTTTGTAGCCATGAAGAGCCAGACACCAAAAATGAATGCCGCCGGGGATGAAGCCACCTTTGTATTTACCATGCAGCCCCCGCCCGGATATGACGGAACCCGGGTCACCCCCATGGTCATGGTCAAGGTCGACGGCAAGTGGTATCTCAAAATGTGATCCGGTCATGACCATTTTGCCCGTGAGTCGTTTTGCCAATCTCGTTCTGTACGGCACACCAGTAATGTGATTTTATACGACAAGCCTATGACTTTGCCCCAATTGATCCTTCCGATTTTAATGGCTGCCGCCACCCCGATGGCAAACACGCCTCCAACGACCAAATTGGAATTCCCCCTGGCGGGCTTCCGAATAAACGTTCTTGAGCCGGCCAAGGAATCCAGCAGTTTTAGTTTTTCTTTTCCGATCTCGGGCAATGGTTCGGCAGAGGTGGGGGTTGACCGGCAACCGACGAGGAAAGAGCGGCCGTCTTTGCAAAACTTCCAGGACGCCAAAACTATTGGCGCGCATAACGGCGACACCATCTTGATGGTGCGCGCGCCTTCCGCCGGGGAGTGGCGGATGGAATATACGAGCACCAAGCCGATAATGGGCAACCAACCCGTGCCGAAACAACATGTCTATAAACGGGTGTGCTCGGCCAATGGCATAACCTACGTCATCAGCGCCATGGCACTCGAGACCGACTGGCCGGTGTTCGGGCCCAAACTGAAGGCGTACGCGGACAGTTTTGAACTCTCGCCCGCACCTGAGCCGGGCAAAGTGGCTTTTCCCAGCCAGGGCTTTCGCATCAACAAACCCGATCGGGCGGTCCCGATGGACGAGAAACAGACGCTGCTGGAGATGGGTTTTGTGTCGGTGCATGTCGAACCCTGCACCAAGACCCTCAAGGACTATCAGGCCGAGCACGAGGCGAGCCTGATGAAGGATCCCAAGAACAAAATCCTGACGGAAAACACGCCGACGGAAAACACCCTCGTGACGGAGTATGTCGAAGAAATCCCGACGAGCGGAAGCCCTCCCAGCGCACTCCCGGCGAGAGGAAACGCGTCCAATGTTGTTCACCAGTTGATGGTCTGTGAAAAAGTCGTGCTCGCCCATGGCCAACTCTATGGGGCCATGGGCATCCACTTCGATTGGGATAAGGCCGCATCCTACGCGCAGATGAAAGCCTGCGTGGAAAGCCTGGAAGTCATGCCTGTGCCTGAAACAGCCGCGACGACTCCAGTCGTGCCCGAGAAATAATTTCCCTTGGATGAACCGCCGATGATTTTACCCCAAATAATTATTCCGCTATTAATAGCAGCGGCGACACCGGGGCAGGATACGCCTGTGCCTGCCAAACTGGAATTTCCGCTGGAGGGCTACCGCATTGACGCGTTAAATTATTCTGGGAAAATGACCGACGTATTTGCCATGACCCTGCCAGGTCATTCGTCCGCAGTGGTGAAGGTTGCGAGGGAGCTTACGATGAAAGAGCGACCGTCTTTGCAAAACATCAAGGATGCCAAAACGCTGCGCGCACATAACGACGACCCCATTTTATTGGAACGCACGCTTTCACCCACGGAGTGGCTGATGGAATACACGAGCGACAAAACCGCGTGGGGCACCAAGGCCGCAACAAAAGCGCATACCTATGAGCGGGTGGTAACCGCCAAAGACATAACCTACATCATTAGCGCAATAGCACCCGATGTTGAATGGTCGGAAGTTGCGCCCAAATTGAAGGCGTGCGTGGACAGCTTTGAACTCTCGTCGGCTCCCGCTACCGGCAAAGTAGCCTTTCCTCAACAGGGCTATCGCATCAACAAGCTCGATGGAGTCATCCCGCCAGACGCGCAGCAGCCGCTAATCGAGATACACGGTGGTGTGCATGTCGGCATCCAGCCTTACGCCAAGACCATCGAAGAGTATAAGGCCCATCACGAGCCGAAACTGACTACGTTTCCAGTAGGTCAGACCAAAATCCTGGCGGAAAACGCTCCGGCAGAAAATGCTTTGGTGACAGAGTTTGTTGAAGAAGTGCCGGGAGACAAAATCAGTCCTAAGGGCAGCCAAGTGCTGGTTTTTGAGAAAGTAGTACTCGTCCATGGCCAACTCTATTACGCCGCGGGCCTGCACTGGGATTCGGATAAAGACGTATCCGCCGCGCAGATTAAAGCGTGTGTGGAGAGTTTGGAAGCGATGCCGGTTACGACGACGGGAGCAACAGCGAAATAGGTTGATGCTCAAAGCGCTTTTCGAAATCCTTCCTGCACTATTTACTAATGCACATATTCGGAATCGAGTTCATGCAAAATCTGCTGTCTCAGGAAAGCTATGAGGCCAAGTGTGTCTTCAATGAAAACGGAATAGTTTTCTTTCCTGTGTCCCAACAACACCGGGACACAAAGGTTGAGGGAATCAGCTACGACGATGATTATATGGGGAATGCGGTGGCGGCCATGGTTAAGCCGGGGCGTCTCGAGGTTCGATTTCACAAGGCATTTTCTGATCAGCGAATAAAATCAATTTGGACGCAGATTCGAGCTGAACCTCCGTTGGCGTTTTTGCACGGCTGGTTGATGGTGTACCAAGGGCGCGAAATCCTGTAGTTGTTCGCGAGCAAGGTCTACGGCTACTATCAGGCTTCGTTACGCAAGGCAGAAGGGCGCAGCAAGACTGCGCCCCTACAGCTAGGTCGGTCCGGAGGCCCGACCCTACCCACTAAAACAATCACCCAAGCTTAACTCTATTTCACCGGGACGGCGTCGAGGGTCAGCGTGCCGGTGGTGAGGCCGTCGGCGGAGGCGGTGACGGTGATTTTGCCTTTGCTGTCGTTGGCGCGGACGAGGGCGAGGACGCGGCCGTCCTTGGCGGTGTGCGTGGGGTCGGAGAAAACGGTGTGGTCGTCGGCTTTGCCGTTGTCGGCGGCGACGAAGTTGCCCGCGCCGGAGACTTTGAAGGTGATGGCATTGTCGGCAAACGGAATGCGAATGCCGTTGGCGTCGGTGACGGTGGCGTGAACGAAGACGACGTCGTCAAAGCTGGAGGAGACGGAAGTGCGGTCGGTGGTGAGGGTAACTTTGGCGGGAGCGCCAGCCGTCTTGAGTTCCTCGTGCGCGACTTCCTTGCCAGCGTTGCGACCGACAGCGCGGAGGGAGCCGGGGGCGTAAGTGAATTCCCAAACGCGGGCGGCGACATCGGCGGGCAATGTTTTGGTACCGAGGGATTGGCCGTTGAGGAAGAGTTCGACTTCTTCGCAATTGCTCAACACGGAAACAGTGGCGCCGACGTAGTTGCTGTCAGGCTTGGGCGTCCAGTCATTGAGGGTGCCAGCGACGGAGCTGCCGCCAGCGACATTGGCCGTGCGGGTGCCAGAGTTGCGGACGATATGAACGACGGGTTTGGTGGACCACCAGGATTCGCGTTCGAGGCCGGAAGATTTGGGCGTAAGCGTGCGGTCGAGGAAGCCGGAGCCGCTGGAAACATTGGGCCAGGCGCCGCCAGGATCATCCACGCCGGCAGGGCGATTAGCGACGAGACCTTCGCCGAGATAATCAATGCCGGCCCAGATGAAGCAACCGGCCATTTGCTTATGGTCGCGGATGTAGAGCCAGGTGGCGCGATCCTGTTTTTCCTCGGTGTTCACAATCTTGCGCGTGGGAATGGCGGCCTGGGCGTCAATGAGTTCGCTGTCGCGGTAATTGGTGCCGATGACGTCGAGCATGTCGGCGAGGCCGTTGGTATAGTCGTGGCTGGTATTGGGGCGGAAGAGGGCCTGGGTGACGGGGCGGGACGGATCGTATTGATGGAAGGCGCTGACGAGGCCCCAGAGAATGGTGCGGGCTTTTTCTTCCTGCGGCGTGTCGTGAATTTCGTTACCGGCGCTCCAGAGGATGATGGACGGATGGTTGCGGTCGCGCACGACGGCGTCGCGCAAATCTTTCAACGACCAGTCATTAAAGAACATGCTGTAGCCTTTTTCCGCGTTGGGTTTGGAGACGGTCCAGTTGTCGAACATTTCGTCCATGACGAGGAGGCCGAGTTCGTCGCACACGTCGAGCTCGACGGGATTGGGCGGGTTGTGGGCGAGGCGGATGGCGTTGGCGCCGAGGGCTTTCAGCGCGGTGAGACGCTCGACATAAACGGCGCGGGGAACGGCTTCGCCAACGAGGCCACCGTCTTCGTGCAGGCAGACGCCGAGGAGCTTGATGTTTTTGTCGTTGAGCCAGAAACCGGAGTCGGGCTTGAATTCGATTTTGCGAATGCCGATGGTGGTGGAGGTGACGTCAATGGCGCGGGCATCCGTCATCCCGGAAGCGCCGGAGGATTTGGCATTGTTGTCCACGACGGCGACCATGGCTTTGTAGAGAGTAGGCGAATCGAGGTCCCAGAGCTTGGGATTATCCACGGTGAGGTCCTGTTCAAAGGAAGCGCCTTTGCCGGCGGGAATGGTTTGCGGGGCGCTTTTGGCGGCGGGGCCGACCATTTTGCCATCGGCGCCGTGGACCATCGCTTCAACAAAGAAGGAACCGTCGGTCTTGGAATTATTGGTGACGTAGGTGGAGAAGTGGACGGTGGCTTTCGCGGGCGTCACGGAAGGCGTGGTGACGTAGAGGCCGTTTGTCTCGACATGGACGGGATTGGAAATGACGAGGCGGACGTGGCGCTCAATGCCGGAGCCGGTATAGTAGCGGGAGAGCGGCTGGATGGAATTGTCCACATTGACATCCAGCGCGTTGAGATTGCCGGAGCCGTATTTGAGGTAGGGCGTGAGGTCGTAATGGACGCTGGTGTAGCCGTAGGGGCGTTTGCCCAGAGACTGGCCGTTGATGAAAACCTCGCCATTGGACATGATGCCGTCGAACTGGATTTCGATGCGGCGATCCTTGTCGGCATCGGGCACGATGAAAAGTTTGCGGAACTGGGCGGCACCCGTGGGCAGGTACGCGCCGCCGCGTTTGGCGGGAGCGTCGCCATCAAAGGGACCGGCGATGGACCAGTCGAACGGGAGGTTGACGATGCTGGTGGCTGAGGCGTCGGGGTCGGCACTCACGAGATCCGTGCGGTGGAATTGCCACGAAGTTTCGGGCGGCAGCGTCACGCGCGTGGTAGCGGGGACGACGGGCAGGGCTGGCGGGAGGACGGGGGCAGCGCTGGCGGCGAAGGCGGGCGCGGCAACGGCAGTGACAAGCAAAGCGAACAGGGCAGAGGGAGTATTCATGAGGCGGGGGAGGAAGATTAGAACAATCTCCCCGCCGAAAGGGAAGCGCGGAAAATGGCAGGGGAAGGGAAATAGAGTGGTAGGGCGATAGGATGAGAGGGCGGGAAGAAAGAAAGGAAGGAGTGTTTTAGTGCTTAGTGTTCTGGTGCTTAGTACGGAATTGTTGAATTGTTGAATTGTTGAATTGTTGAATTGTTGAATTGTTGAATTGTTGAATTGTTGAATTGTTGAATTGTTCGATGGCAGTGGAATGAATTTTAACAATTTAGCAACAGGGCAATTTATTTTGCCTGGAGGGCGGCGGCTTTATCGAGGGATTGGAGAATGGATTTTTGAGTGGCCGAGGTGAGGGCTCCTGCTTTGACGGCGTCATCGAACCCCTCGCGGGCGTGCGGGAAGTCGCCGAGAAAGGCGAGAGAGCCGATGAAGAAACGAAAGATGCCTTCGGTTTGGTCACTGGTCGTGGTGCCGGGGTGGGCGGTCATGATGCCTTGGAATTCCTGCATGGAGGCAGAAAAAGTATTGAGGGTATCCTGGGTGGGTTTTTCGTGGAGGCTGACGCCGACGAGATCAATTTTGGCATCGAGATTGGAGGGGTCGCGCTTGAGCACTTCTTCGAGGAACTGGCGGGACTCGGTCCAATGCGCGAGTTTGGCCTCGGCGCCGGCGCAATTATAAACGCTGGGAACATCGTCAATTACCGAGCGGCGGATTTCAGTGAGGGCGCGGGCGGCGGGAAGATCGCCGGCGTTGAAGGCCTGGCCGGCCAGGGAATCCAGAGCGGTAACGGAGGTCGTATCAATAGACAGGGCGTGAACGGCAAAATCGGCAGATTCGGGGGAATAGTGGAGCGCGCGAGCTTCGGCTCCACTGGCACGCATTTCTTGATTGAATTCGTGGAGCAGGCCCGAAGCCGTGCAAGCACGGGATTGGAGATCAGTGTCGGGAGAGCGCGTCATTGGCGCAAGTAGACGCAAAGCCGTAACAAATTCGGCGGGAAGCGCGGAGGAAGGGTTGCCCGAGGCTGGGGCGAGGGAGCCTGGAAGCGACATTCGCAATATGGCCAGAACGCAGATGGTTTCAGGCGGGCAGGGCTGAAGCTTGATGAGGGAGTCAAAATTCGATGCAAAAGCCATCAGCGCGCGTTGAGTGCGTTGCGAGGGGTAGCCTTTTTCTTGATTATAAAAAGCGTCGAACGTCGCAGGCTTATTGCGCTGCAAACTCCGGCCAATATCGCGATACATGGCAAACATGGATTGGTAAGTGAGCAGGGCAAAACGCGGAGCAGAGGCGGTGGGATCAGCAGCGCAGGCATCCTGGATCGGTTGAAGCAATTGGCTAGTGTGGGCGTCAAAGGCGGCAAGGCGAGCAGCGTCGGGCGGAGAATCGTAAAGCTTGTGGTAGTAGGCCAGGACTTGCGTAGCGGAAACCTCCTGTTCGAGCGGCGGAGCGTCATCAGGGCCAAGGTAGTAGACGAGCCGGTCGATTTCGCCGTTTAACAAATCAATGTGGGCAAGGAGGCAGTGGGGATCGAGGGTAAGCGCACGGTGGATTTCTGCCGAAGTTTCGGCGCGAGAACCGTCGTCCCAATTCAGAACTTGAGCGAGCTGGGCATGGGCCAGGGCAATGTCGGGGTGGGCGGCAATATTTTTGCGGGCGAGCGCCAGAGCATGATCATGAAATTTTTTGACACGGGGGTCGTTCGACAATTGCTCGGCAAAGTATTCGGCGCGATAGGCCAGAGTAAAATCGTCGGGGTTTTGAGCGAGTTTGGGCTCAAGTGTGCGAAGCTCCAGCTCAATGCCTTCGGGGCCGCCGTTATAAAAACCGACCCCCATGGCCCAACTGGCGTTGAACTGCAGGGAAAGTTTGGGCACACTGAAAATCTCCAAAGAGGCATGCAGAGAGTCAGCCGGCGGAGCTGGCGCGGCAGGCTTGGCCAGGAGGGTTTCGACGTGTTGGGCTAATGCGGGATCGGGAGATTTTTTCGCGGTAGCGCGAATGGCGGCGCGGATTTGGGCGGAAGCGTCGGCGAGCGGAATGCCGGGGGCAGGGGTAGCGGTGTCGGTGGCAGAAAAAACAGTGCTGGCGAAAAGCAAGAAAGCGCTAAGTGAAGAAATTGCCCGAAAAAGGGAGTGTCGCATAAGGGAATTACAGCAAATGGGAAGGGGGTAGTCAGTGAGAAATAACTGGTCGGAGAATATTATGGGGCGACATTTTCGAACCACGGACGAGAGTAAAATGGAAAATGTGTGAGCGGAGGAACGCGGAGCGGAGAAGATTAGAGCAAGATTGTTTACGAAAGGAAAACGGGGTAACTTAATTTATGGTTAGATAGGTCGGGGGCTTGAATTGTTAAAAACAAAACAAAAACGGCGATTTCTTGCTGGGAATTGTGACGAGCGCGGAGAGAGCGAAATAAAAATATTTATGGAGTGGGAGGATTCGCCAGCTTGCCCATGAATAAAATGCTGCCGGTGGCATTATCGCGGATGAAGAAGAGGAAGGGGTGGTCGGCGCGGAAGATGGCGGGTGCGCCGCGGGGCGCGGCGCCGAAACCGCCCATCACCGCCGTGGCCGCGGCAGCTTCGGTGCCGCTTTCATCCACAGTGATGACGGCTTGGTGGATGACTTTGGTAATAAAGAAACTGCGCGTGCGGTCCAGGTGGTAAAAGTCCGCCACGCCATTTTGAAAAGCGTCTTTGATGCCGAGGAACCTGAGCGTATTGGCGAGGTCGGCGCGTTGGTCGAAGTGGAATTTAGGCAGGAAAACCTGAACGCGCACCGGCATGAGCACATCCAGCCAGGTGGTGAATTGATCGAGGGTCAGAGCTTGATCAAACTTGGCGAGGTCGGCGGGAGGGCGAGGCAGAATGATAACCATGGAAAGTCTTTCCCGAGTTGAACGACGATCAGGGGTCGTGAGTGTTTCGAGAGTGTAGGGAAGCTCGAGAATCTGGCAGGGAAACGGGCCGCCGGTGATTTCGCCATAGCGGGCGTGACCAGCTTGAAAAAGTTGGCTCATCAACTGCACGGGGGTGGTGTGGCCGTCGGGGAGAAGAAAATCGGCGGCTTGCGTTTGATCCGCAGAAAACTTGTTGGCCCAGTCGCCTTTAAAATAAATGGCATTAACGAGCACGAGACGCGTCAAGGCATTCACGTCATCGGGATGCACCAAGTTGGTGATTTTGCCGTTGGTTTTGCTTTCCACCCATTGGTTGATTTGGGCCACGACGGCGGCCGACCTGGTTTTAAAATCCACTGGCGTAATTTCCGAAGCGAAGTTTGTGCGCAGGGTATCAAGAAAGCCGGGAAGGGGATAACCCGGGCTTTGTTGAAATAAAAGCGAGTTGGCGAGGGAAAGCTGGACGCCGGTGGCTTTTTGCGTGTCGGCCAGGGCTTGCTGGAGGAGGTGGGAATCCGCAGTGACGTTGCCGTCCCGGATATCGGCG
>Ga0206943_1247_pt1 | contig 12116 bp, 10 predicted proteins | sample Alteio_BWOrgHeat_7_FD_153243 | JGI IMG/M metagenome (GOLD analysis project Ga0206943, IMG submission 153243) | Enriched cells from forest soil in Barre Woods Harvard Forest LTER site, Petersham, Massachusetts, United States -... | ecosystem: Environmental > Terrestrial > Soil > Temperate forest > O... | reverse complement strand
TAAAGTGTTGATTTATAGGTTAGGCTGATTTTAACTGAAGGATGTTTTTGATATAATATTTAATGTACCCGCATTTAAATATATTTTTTCTATTTTAGGCACTTCCATTACATCACGATGCAAAGTAAGGGCCCCACTTCAGGCGAAGACGAATTAATACGGTTACTATTAAAAAGACAGTCGGAGTTAAACTCTCTTTTGGAGATAACGAGGGCCATCAATAAAAACACATCCACACCGGCATTGATACAAATGCTGGAAGTAATTATGCAAAATTATTTGCAGGTGGGTAAGTTTCGTTTTTTAATAGAAAAGGAAGGCAACTACATTTGTATTTCTAAATACGGCGGAGATATTGAGCCCATCAGCGTTTTGCACCGGGCCTGCCTTACCCTCAATAAAATAAAATTACCCGCGCAACTTTCAGACCACAGCCACCCGGTATTGCAGCACTATGATTATTTTATCCCTATTTATCATAAAAGCAAAGCATTAGCATTTGCCCTGATAGGTGATTTTAATACGCCCGCCGAAATGGCTGATAATGATCTGACTTTTATTCAAACATTGATCAATGTTATTGTGGTGGCGCTCGAAAATAAAAAGCTGTTTAAAGAAAGGTTACAATCTGAACGTTTTCAACGTGAAATGGAACTGGCGGTAGAGGTGCAAAACATGCTCATACCCTTAAAAGGGCGTAAAGAGGCCACGGTGGAGATAGGCGCCCGGTACCTTCCGCACCAAAATATTGGGGGCGATTACTTTGATTTTATACGCCTGAATGACCATGAATTTTTATGGTGCATTGCTGATGTATCGGGCAAGGGAATGTCGGCAGCGTTGTTAATGGCTAATTTCCAGGCCAGTTTACACGCGTGGGCTGCGGTTGAGGATGATCTGACCAATATTATGGACCGCCTTAATCAAAAAATGATAGGCAATACAAAAGGGGAGAAGTTCATAACACTTTTCCTGGCTAAGTATAATGAACGAACACGCAAGCTTAATTATATTAATGCGGGCCATAATGCCACTATATTGTTTTGTAAGGGCAAGGCTATAACGCTTAAATTGGGTACTACCATGATTGGCGCGTTTGACGAGCTGCCTTTTTTAAATGAAGGTGAAATAGATATTGAGCCTAATAGTTTATTGGTTAATTATACCGACGGATTGTTGGATTTTGAACCTCATGGCACAAAGGTATGGGATGAAGATGCCTTAATTGAATTTATAACCACGCACCATGATTTATCGCCTGATAAGCTTAACAAAGCATTGATAGATCATTTGAATTTGACCATAAAGGGTAAGCCAATAGATGATATTACCCTGCTTACTTTGCGGATATTTTAAAAGCATATTTTACACCTATGTTGTTAGCCAGGTACCAGGATGAATTGATTGAAGCGGGATGTGATGAAGCGGGCCGTGGTTGTTTGGCCGGGCCGGTTTTTGCCGCCGCGGTAATATTACCTGCCGATTTTGAGCATCACTTACTGAATGATTCAAAACAGGTAACTGAAGCAGTAAGATATAGGCTACGAACCGAAATTGAGCAAAAAGCTATTGCTTTTGCCGTAGCATCTGTTGATAACTTGGAAATAGATGAAATAAATATTTTAAACGCATCGTTCCTGGCAATGCACCGCGCTATTGACAAACTTTGTATAAAACCACAATTTTTGATCATCGACGGGAACCGGTTTAATAAGTATGCGAGCACCCCTCATCAGTGTATAGTTAAAGGCGATTCAAAATATTTTAGCATAGCGGCGGCCTCCATATTGGCAAAAACTTACCGCGATGATTATATGCTAAAGATTGCCGAAGAACACCCTGAATATAACTGGCGAAGCAATAAGGGTTACCCCTCCATTACCCACCGCCAAACGGTTTTAAGCATAGGGTACACGCCCTATCATCGCCGTACTTTTAAGGTAACTATGCCCGGTGATAAATTATAAAACCTAACGCTGCTAAATTCTAATATCACGGAACGCGGTTTTTGTCTTGTGCTTTACTTAGTGTTATCATTTTTACACTATCCTGATCTATTATTGTTTATTCTGATGGCGCAGGGCTTGATTCTATAAGCTAAATAATTAAATTTGCTAACCTAGCAAACCGATTTGAAGATCTTAATATTAACACACCGTGTACCGTTTCCACAAAACGGGGGCTACCAAATAGTGGTATATAATACCATTAAAGGATTGGTGCGTTTGGGGCACGAGGTTTCATTGATGGCATTAAACACCAAAAGGAACCATGAAGGTAATTTACCCGATGAAGAACTACAAGGTAAAATAAAATACAAAGTTTATAACATTGACATAAGCGTATCAATGCTGGATGTGGCGGTCAATTTATTCAGCAGAACTTCATTTAATATTAATAAATATTATGATGCCGACTTTGAAAAACTGCTGATACAGGAAGTAAAAAGCACCCAATACGATATCATACAGTTTGAGGGCCTGTTTTTATCACTATATCTTTCGGCGGTGCGTAAATATGCCAAAGCTAAACTGATTTATAGGACACATAATATTGAAAACCAGGTATGGGAAAGATTATCGCTGCAAAAAAGCGATCCGTTTAAAAAATCATACCTAAAGATGCACGCCAAACGCATAAAAAACTATGAGTTGGAGCAACTGAACAAGTTTGACGGCATTGCTGTATTTACCGGCCAGGATAAAAACACGATCCAGGATTACGGGACGAAGGTGCCGGTTGAAGTATTGCCGGTAGGCATACGGCTCGACCATTATTATGCTGATTTTAGTAAAACCGAGTTTCCGAGTTTGTTTTTTTTAGGCTCGTTAGACTGGCTGCCCAACCGCGAAGGTGTGGAATGGTTTTTAGATAATTTTTATAAAGATTTTATTGATGGCGACCTCAATGTGCGGTTTTATGTAGCTGGCAGCGATATCCCCGAAAGGTTTGACGATTATGAGGCGCTGGGTAAAATATTTATTCAGGGCGAGGTGGATGACGCGCTTGAATTTGTAAACAGTAAATCTATCATGATTGTGCCGCTGCTTTCGGGGGGTGGCATGCGGGTGAAAATTGTGGAAGGGATGGCGATGCAAAAGTGTATAATTTCTACAACGCTTGGCGCCGAAGGTATAAATTTTGAAGATGGACGGAATATACTGATAGCCAATAACCGGGAGGAGTTTTATGATGCCATTAAGCGCTGCATAACCGATGAGGAATACTGCAAACAAATAGGTTTAAATGCCCGTTTGTTAATAGAACAGCAACATGACATCAATAAGGTTATCAATAATTTGATCGACTTTTACAGGTATTTATTGCCTGCCGTTAATTAGCATAGATTTATAATATTAAATTTGCCGCTATTAATTTAGTTGCAGTAGCGGTTAATAATTGTAGTGGCAGTTTTAAGTAGCAGTGACAGTTTCTTACTGCAACTATAAACTGCTACTGCCACTTAGATATGCTACTTCAAACTGCTACTCAAAAAAACAGCTACTAATGACCAATCAAGTACAAGTTTGTTTAACACCTTCATTGCTGCCCCTTTATAATGTAGAAGATTATATAGTTGTGGTGATAGATGTATTCAGGGCCACAACCTCCATTTGTTATGGGATTGAAAATGGCGCTACAGCTATTATCCCCGTATCGCAGGTGGAGGAATGTAGTGCCTACAAGGAAAAGCAACCGGGCTATTTATTAGCCGCCGAGCGCGATGGCGAAATAGTTGCCGGGTTTGATTTTGGCAATTCGCCGTTCTCCTACACTAAAGACAAAGTTGCCGGTAAAACCATTGTACTAACCACTACCAACGGTACCCATGCGCTGCATCTATCGCGCAAAGCAAAAAAAATAGCCATCGGTTCATTTTTAAATTTGACGGCGCTTTGTAACTGGCTTAAAAACCGGCACGAAAATATATTGTTAGTTTGCTCGGGCTGGAAAGGCAATTTTAACCTGGAGGATACGCTGTTTGCAGGCGCGGTAGTTGGGCAATTACAATTGGCGGGTTTTGTGGCTGACGATCCTGCAATAGCTTCTTATGACCTGTATCAAATAGCCAAAGGTGATTTGAACGGATACCTCAAAAAAACCTCGCATAGCGAACGCCTAAAAAAATTAGGAATTGAAGCTGATATTGCCTTTTGTTTAAACGTGGATACCACTACCGCCATACCGGTTTTGGAAGGAGATAAGCTGATCAGGCTGTAAGGTTAGTAGCAGTTTTGAGTGGCACTGGCAGTAGTATTTTCTTTACTGCAACTATAAACTGCTACTGCCACTAAGACTAAGAGATGCTACTTCAGCTTCTCATTATTTCTATGCCTATCAGCATCCCGGATACTTTTCTTTTCCATGTTTTTTTGCAGGGCTTCGGTCAGGTCAATTCCGGTTTGGTTGGCCAGGCAAATCAATACAAACAGCACATCGGCCATTTCATCGGCCAGGTTTACTTCGGTATCTGATTTTTTAAATGATTGTTCGCCATATTGCCGTGCCATAATACGTGCCACCTCACCAACTTCCTCCATTAAAATAGCGGTATTGGTAAGTTCATTAAAATAGCGGATACCCATTGTTTTTATCCAGGTGTCAACTAATTGCTGTGCTTCCTTGATTTCCATAATAATTATAAACACTAATGTGCACGAATTTTTTCGAATTACACGAATTATGTTTGAGTTCTATGATTAAAAAATTACGCGTTGGTGTTCTACAGATGGTGTTCCAAAATTGATGATCAAGCCCAGGCGCACACCAGAGGCTTTCAGGTAGTTTAATGTTTGCTTGATGTAAGGATCACCAATATAAGTTCCGATTTTTATTTCGAGGATTATAGTATCGTAAACAATAAAATCGGCAGTAAAAGAATGTTTTAGCCTCTGTTCCTTATAAAATATGGAGTAAGGTTTTTCTCTTTGAAAAGGAATATTAAGTTTATTAAATTCTATTTCCAAAGCATCCTTATAAACTACTTCTTTAAAACCATGTCCTAATATTTTATGAACTTCAAAGCAAGCGCCAATTATCTTATATGATTCTTCTTTAAATAAAATATCAGTCATAGTTATATCGGTAACTCAATTTGTGAAATTAAAAATAATCCACAATTATTCCCTTCCCTAATTCGTGAAATTCGAATAAATTCGAGATAATTAGTGTCTTTTAGGTTAGTGGTTTTCTTTATCTTTTGTATCCATAACAATAGTTACCGGGCCGTCATTTACCAGCCTTACTTTCATATCGGCGGCAAATATTCCCGTGGCTATCTTTTTTCCCGTTATGGTTTCAAGCGTTTTTATCATTTGCTCATACATTGGGATAGCCTTATCCGGTCTTGCCGCCCTGATAAACGACGGGCGGTTACCCTTTTTAGTTTGGGCAAACAGGGTGAATTGCGATATCAGTAATATATTGCCGTCAACATCGGCCAACGCCTTATTCATTAGGCCGTTTTCATCGCCAAAAACACGCAGGCCGGTTATTTTTTGCGCCAGCCATTGCAGGTCTTCGGTGGTATCGGCATCTTCAATGCCTAATAGCACCAGGAAGCCGGTTTTAATTTCGCCGGTTACCTTACCGTCAACTTTGCAGCTTGCTTCCGAAACACGTTGTATTACTGCCCTCATTTTTTAGAATCAAGATATAAGAATCAGGAGCCAAGATAAGATGTAAAATTCAAAAACCCCAAACTCAAAGGAACTCAAATTTAAAACCTGTCAGCTGTTTTACCCTATCCTCCTCCTTTCCCTAAATTTAGGGAAAGGTATCGCACATGGCCCTCGCGTAATTGATTTTTAACCTAAATAATCCGCAAATCTTAAAAAGCTACTTTCCTTACTGCAAACTGCCCACTCAAAACTGCAAACTAATGTATAGTTACGGCAATAGTCGGCGACCGGTCGCTTTCGTTGGTCAGCTTATCAATAGCGGTTATTACATACGAGTATGTCTTCCCTATTTGTACAGTTTTGTCGTTATAAAACACATCGGCGCTGTATTGGATATGCAGTATGTTTTTTGGGTCGCCCAGGTCTATTTTTTCAGTGCCTTCAAAGCGATAAATAACGTAGCCAAAAACGGGTTCTTTATCTTTTGCTAACAATGGTGTTTCCCAATTTAACTGCACAATGCCATTGATGGCTTTGGCAACCAGGTTGCGTGGCACATTTGGCGGAATAGAATCCAGCCACAGCATAAGCGGCGGTAACGCAGGATGCCGATAGTAGGTTTTTTTAAGCGAATCGGTAAAGCCAAGCGGGTTATTCAACAACGATGTTGAACTAAAAAACACACTGCCCTGCACACGTGCGTTTGCACGCAGGTATTTGATCTCATCAGGCATTTCCTGCGGGTGTTTAAAGGCCGTTACTTTACGTTCATTAATACGGTAGGCCGCCTGCCCGACGTATAAATGGCGGTTATAAGTGTTATCGCTCCACCAGTCGATAAGTTTTGTAAAATTAGCAGCAGCATAACCTATTGGCCAATAGATCTGCGGGTTTATATAATCTACCCATCCTTCTTTTACCCATTTGCGTGAATCTGCATACAATTCATAGTATGAATCGCCACCATGAGTTTCCGACCCTTCGGGGTTCTGAAATTTATTTGCCCAAATGCCCGAAGGGCTTATGCCAAATTTCATCTTCGGCTTATGCTTATGAATACTATCGCTCAGCATGTGTATCAGCAGGTCAACATTGTTTCGCCGCCAATCTCTGATGTCTGTAAAATCGCCGCCGTATTGTTTAAAGGTGGCCGAATCATTAATATGTTGCCCGGCAATTTGATACGGGTAAAAATAATCGTCCATGTGAATGCCATCTACATCATAATTATCAACCACGTTTAAAATCACCTGTATAATATATTCGCGCACTTCGGGGATGCCGGGGTTAAACTGTTTTATACCACCATAGGTAAAAAACCATTCGGGGTGTATATTGGTCATGTGGTTTGGGCTCAACGCGGCATAGTTGCTATCAAAAGTTGCGCGGTAAGGGTTAAACCAGGCATGTAGCTCCATGCCCCGTTTATGGGCCTCGGTAATGGCAAACTCCAATGGGTCATAAAAAGGGTAGGGTGCCTGGCCCTGTTTGCCGGTGAGCCATTTTGCCCAAGGTTCGCGGCTTTTTGCGTAATAAGCATCTGCAGCGGGCCTTACCTGGAACATTATGGCATTAATGCCCGTTTGCTGGTGCGCGTTCAGGATATCAGTTAACTGTTGTTTTTGAACGTCAGTAGGCAGCCCCGGTTTGGTTGGCCAGTCGATGTTGCCTACGGTGGCTATCCATACGCCCCTAAATTCGCGTTTAGGGTCTGGTTTATAAGGTGGCGTTGTTTCAGTTTGTGCTGTTGCCTTTGCCAGGCCCGACAACAAAAAAATAAGAAGTATAAAAAGGCGATATATCTGCATTAAAAAAGACTTGCTGTAAAACTGTAAAGATATAAACTCAACCCTTAGCTGTTTTATTATAGCAGATAATAATTGTGTTTTAATCATTTTGTGCTTACTTTAGCCCGTAATGAACGCTAAATAACTACCCCGATAAAACAAATTATCTTGTTTTTTACTTTATTAACTGACAATATTAGTAAAAACAGATACGTTTAATTATCACTTAAAATTTAAAAATTATTAATTTTTATGGAAAGCCAATCAGAACAAACACCTAAAAAGAATTCAAATGTCATTTATTTCCTAATTGTGGTTATACTGGCATTATTAGGTACAGACGTGTATTTATACATGAAGAAAAACAACTCTGACGAAAAGATAGTTTATCAAAATGACGAAAAAACCCGGTTGCAAACCGAGCTGGATAGCCTGGAAGCACAGGTTGAACAGGTAAATGCCGGCCGCACTAAAATGACCGCAGTAATGCAGGCAAAAAACGATTCGCTGCAAACAAAGATCAAAGTATTAAGAGGCGAACTGGCAAAAGGCAAACTAACCGCAGCCGAATTAGGCAAAGCACAGGAGGATGTAAAACAGTTAAGGTATTTTGTTACTAAATACACAGCCGACCTGGAAGAACTTAAAAAACAAAACGCCTCACTTACTACCGAGCGCGATACTTTAAAAACCAATTTAAATGCCGTTAGCGAAAAAGCAAACACGTTAACCCAGCAAGCAACTACCCTTCAAAAACAAAACCAGGATCTAAGCACTAAAGTACAAATAGCATCGGCCCTTAAAGTAGGTAATGCCAATGTTGTGGCTTATAAAATAAAAAGCTCGGGTAAAGAAGTTGATGTAACACGCGCAAGCCCGGCTAAAAAGATCAAGATCAATTTTACAGTAGCCAGTAATGCTGTTGCCGAAAAAGGCGCGCATGATATTTATGTACGTATCATTGACCCTACAGGTAACCTGATCACTTCGGGCAATGCAGGTACTTTCTCGGCCGATGGACAGGATTTTCAATACACTTACCGTACATCAATTGACTTTAAAGATGATGGCAGCGGCTATACCATTGACTGGGTAAACCCGGCAGCTTTTCAAAAGGGTGTTTATACCGTATTGCTTTATGCCGACGGTTATACCATGGGTAAAACCAGTTTAACGCTGAAGTAAAGCAACTTAGTCGCTTTTACCAAACGGAAGCAATCTTTAATGAGGTAAGTAATAAATGCTTATCTCATTAAAGGTTGCTTTTTTGTTTTAATGGATTGGTGCTGGAAGTGTGGGTGTTTTAAGTTAACCCATAAAATTCGCCGGTATAAAATTGGCAAATTTACCATGCGTTCCGATTGAACGCTCCTGTCTGATTTTTCTTTTTTTCTACCAACCAAACGTCACGATGTGACGAAAAAGGCATAGCGTTCCATTGGAACGCCTCGTCGGTAGAAACAAATTTAGAATCATTTCACGTTCCACAGGAACGTTTGGTGATAGTGAATTAATTGCCAGATGTGATGGACACGCAATTATATCATTAATGACGCCGCGAAATTTGTATCGGGTGGTGCAACTTTCGCGGCACCACTTTCAACAACATTATAGGGGTATTATATCATTGTAAAGTTAAATCCCTGCCTGGTATTGTTTCCGGCGGTACAGTTTTCACTGCACCACCTTTAACAATATTTAGAAAGTATAGATTGAGGGGTATTAGTCATCTTTAAAAACTACATCCTGCCAATATTCCCGCTTTCAACTCTTTTGCGATAGGCCCAATAAAAGATGATAGGGAAAATAAACAGGTTAAATGTAGTATTGGTAATTAAACCGCCAATTACCACTATAGCCAGCGGCTTTGATGCTTCAGAACCTATGCCGTTTGACATGGCCGCAGGCAACAAACCAATAGCGGCCATCATAGCTGTCATTACCAGCGGGCGCAGGCGGTCTTCAACGCCCATACGCAAAGCATCGGGGAACCTTAATTCGGTATGGTTACGCAGGTCCTTAATATTGCTTTTAAACTTGGTAATAAGTATTACGCCGTTTTGTACGCATATACCAAACAGCGCTATAAAGCCTATACCTGCCGATATATTAAAGTTTACCCCGGTAATTAACAGCGCCAGTATGCCGCCGGCAATGGCGAAAGGCACATTGTTAAGCACCAGCAACGAATCGCGGAAATTGCCGAATAAAATAAACAGGATAAAGAAAATAAGCAGCAGGCTGATAGGCACCACCTGGCTTAAACGTGTGGTTGCGCGTTGCTGATTTTCAAAATCGCCGGCCCATTGTAAAAAGTAACTTTTGGGCAGTTTTATTTTAGCGTTAACCTTTTCCTGTGCTTCTTTAATGGTACTGCCCATATCGCGCCCGCGGATGGAGAATTTAATGGCCCCGTAACGTTTATGGTCGTCACGGTAGATCATGCTTACGCCGGTTATTTTTTTAATATCCGCAATTTCGCGCAGGGGCACTTTGTTGCCGTTTAGGGTAGGTACACGTAAATCGCCTATTGACCGCTCATTGTCCCTAAAATCTTCAGGGTAGCGTATGCGCAGGTCAAATTTCTTTTCGCCTTCATAGATCTGGGTGGCAGCTTTACCGCCAATGGCCATTTCAATTACCGCGTTAGCATCAGCAGAAACCACGCCGTACTGGGCCATTTTTGCCTGGTTAAGGTTTATTTGTAATTCGGGCTGCCCAAGGTCACGTATCACGCCCAGGTCGGCAATGCCGTTTACACCCTTTAAGATAGAATATATGGTATCTTCTTTGTTTTCGATGATCTTATAATCATCGCCAAAAAGTTTTACTACAATTGAGCCTTTAACGCCCGATACCGCTTCTTCAACGTTATCAGATATAGGCTGCGAAAAGTTGAGATCCACACCGGGATAAAATTTTAATTTATCCTGCATCCGGCGGATCAGGTCTTCTTTGGTTTCCTTGCGTTTCCACTGGTCCTGCGGGTAAATATCAACGTGGAATTCAATATTATAAAAACCGGTGGCATCGGTACCATCATTTGGCCTGCCGGTTTGCGATACTACTTGTTTTACCTCATCAAAACTTAAAAATATGCTGCGCATTTCATTGGCGATCTTTACCGATTCTTTTAATGAAATACTTAACGGCCCGGTGGCACGCACATAGATTGCCCCTTCGTTTAGTTCGGGTAAAAACTCTGTGCCCAATAATTCAAAACAGGCCAAACACATTACCAAAGTTATCAGTGTAAACGGCAGCATAACTTTACGCAGCCTAAAACACCATGAATAAACAAACATGCACGTTTTGGTCACCCATTCTACAAAAACGTTATGGCGCTCTTTTACATTTTTATTCAATAAAACGCTGGCCATCGCAGGCACAAAGGTGAAGGTTAAAATAAGGGCGCCTAATAAAGCGAAGCCCAGCGTCCAGGCTAAAGGCGAAAACATTTTGCCTTCAACCTTCTCAAAACTAAAAATGGGCAGCAGGCCGGTGATAATAATTAGTTTGGCAAAAAATATGCCCTTACCATTAACCATACAAGCCTGTTTTATCATGCCAAGCTTACTCAACCTGTTAAAGTTATCCATGCCCACCTGTTTTGCCCTATGGTCAAGCACCACAAAAATGCCCTCGACCATCACCACCGAGGCATCAATAATGATCCCAAAGTCGATAGCGCCCATTGACAGCAAATTGGCCGACATGCCCTTCAGCTTTAAACACATAAAGGCAAACAGCAAAGCCAGCGGTATAACCAGCGATACGATAAGCGTGGTGCGCCAGTCGGCCATGAACAGGAATACAATAACGGTTACAAAAATTATACCTTCCATCATATTGTGCAACACCGTATGTGTTGCAAAATCAACCAGGGTCTCCCGGTCATAAAAGGTGTTTATTTTTACATCATCAGGCAATATTTTAGTATTCAGCTCATTGATCTTTATTTTAAGCGCCTTGATCACCTCGCTTGGGTTTTCGCCCTTACGCATTACCACAATACCTTCCACTACGTCGGGGTCCTTGTCGCGGCCCACCTGGCCCAGCCTTGGCAGGCTCGATTCGGTAACATCGCCAATGGTTTTAACATATATTGGTGTGCCCTTTACATTGTTAACTACTATGTTTTTAATTTCGTCGATATTGTTTAACAACCCAATACCTCTAACCACAAATGCCTGCCCGTGCTGGTCAATTACATCGCCGCCAACGTTTACATTGCTTTTTGATACCGCGTCAAACAACTCTAAAGGGGTTACATTGTATTGCAGGGCTTTTTCGGGGTTAACCGTAATCTGGTAGGTTTTTACCTCGCCGCCAAAGCTGTTCAAATCGGCAATGCCGGGTACTGACCGTATTTCGCGGTCAACTACCCAGTCTTCAATCGTTTTTAATTCGCGTACCGACCTTTTGTTACTGGTTAAGGTATAGCGATAGATCTCGCCGGTAACTATTGCTAAAACAGTTGAAGACAGGGCATACATCAGCAGTGGCCTAAAAGCGGGCGACCGTGTTATAGCGTCAAGGCAGGTGTATTTGTATGAATCATTGAAGGACTGATTTCGGATTTCGAATGTTCAATTTCGAATTTAGAAATTGAAAATAAAAGAATAGAAATCGCACTAAAAAAACAAACCTAACCCACCAGTTGGCGGGCGAAATAAAGAATAAATAAATCCGAAATCGAACATTCGAA
>Ga0206943_1116_pt1 | contig 12200 bp, 9 predicted proteins | sample Alteio_BWOrgHeat_7_FD_153243 | JGI IMG/M metagenome (GOLD analysis project Ga0206943, IMG submission 153243) | Enriched cells from forest soil in Barre Woods Harvard Forest LTER site, Petersham, Massachusetts, United States -... | ecosystem: Environmental > Terrestrial > Soil > Temperate forest > O... | reverse complement strand
TCCACCAGCCCCGGAGGATGCAGCCACACCAACCAGACGACTAGAGCAATACAGAGAGCGACGACTACCAGGATCTCCCGCTTGGCAGAGCGTCGCTGCCGGAACAAGATCAGGGAGAGCACTCCCAGTTCAGCCGCAAGAGCTATCATGCCGCCGAGCGATTGGGACAGGAAGATTGTGCTGCACATAACAATGGCTACAAAGAGAAAAAAAGCCCGGCCAGGCTTTCCACCACGGCCGGCGATGGCAAATACGACCGGAAATGGGATTAGCATTTCCATTAGGCCGGCGTAGTGAGCGTGATTCACATAAGGCCCGTAGATCCAACCGCCATGTCGATTGGATATGACCCAATAGATCTTTCCGTTAGAGGTAAATTGCTGGACGATTGCGAATAACGCGAGAAGGAAGCCATATCCTGCGCAAAAAAAACCGAAGATTGAGATCCGGAAAGGCTTGGAGAACACTTGCGTCACAACGAAGAATAGTCCGGCATAACTTGCCCATAGAAGTCCCTTTGACCACGTCGCGTACCAATATGCGGATAGATGCGGTGCGAGTTGAACCAGAACGACACCCGCAAACAGGACCATAGGGATGTACAAAGGATTCGGAAGGATGTCAAAGCTGCCATTCGATAGTTCACGCGCACTCCATATCACAATCAGGAGCGCCGTCGCCACTTCCAGGACACAAATACTCCATGGCTGAACGGCGCCGAGAGCTAATGGTCCAAACGCAAGAAGGGCACAGATTCCTGCGACCAGAAAAGAGTCAAGCAGCCGGCCACTCCGACTGACCGGTGGCGAGAAAGCAATCGGCGAGGCCTTGGTAAGGCCATGATTGATTTGTACCAGGGGCAGAATCTACTCCTTGAAAGGCGCCGAATTCTGGGAGACAGGAGTTTAACGCGACGGCTAAGCAGTTGTCATTGCCGGTTTGCACTCATCGCTTGACCGAGCGTTGCGCCCCGTGGCAGAGAAGTAAGAACGATCAGGCTGACTCTAGCTTGCGATAGCCGACTGCACACCAGTAGGGGGATTCGCTAAACACAATTCGCTCGAAGCCAGCAGTTTCCATCATCGACTTAATCTGATGTCGCGTGAATCGTTTCTCCAACCCGGTGCCAAAGCGATCCAATGCGTCGGTACGCATGGAATAAAAGTTTCGGTTTCGATATGAGGATAAGGGGAAGTGGGTGACATCAACGCCTGATCCCTCAAGACGCTTTGAGATGCGTGCGAGTGGCCAATAGACGAGTGCCGCGATGAGATCGCAGACGGACGATCGAATAGCAAACGGCAATGTACTGATGAACCGGCGAACCCAATCAGAAAGCCGCCAGACGATCCGAAACCATGCAGGACGATTGTCGAGCGCGTAATACAGATATATCAGCAGCGGCGCGCCTGGTTTCAATTTGCGCGCGCACTCCCTGATTCCCTTCTCAGTATCCGGTATATGGTGAAGTACCCCAAGGGAATAGCCGAAGTCTGCCGAGGCGTCCGCAATAGGTATCGCATCTACGGATGCGCGATGGAAACTGCAGTTGGAGTGCATCTGGAGATTTCGACGTGCAATGTCCAATGCCGCGTCGCTCGCGTCAATGCAATGAAGAAACCGAACTCGCTGAGCAACAAAGTGTGCCCACCGGCCAGTACCGCATCCGAGGTCGAAGCCCTCAGCGTCGGGAGGCAGTTTGTGCCAGGGAAAGATCGAGAAATACAATTGAAAGAGCGTCTGAAGGTCAGGGTTCTCGCGCTCCCCATGGTGGAATTTACTCCATTCCTGTCCAAATGTTTTGACCACCCGGGGATCGATATTGCTCTTCACCCTGTCGGCGGCCGGTGCCCGATCGACCTGTAATACTGACTCATACATCCGGATGTAACCATCAACTGTGGTTTCAACACTGAACTGGGACGCGCGCTGAAGACTGGCCCGGCTCATCTCACACTGCAACTCGGGCGACCTGATCAAAGTAGTGAGATGGTGGGCCAGCGCCCTGTCGTCCCCGGCAGGAAAGAGAATCCCAGCACCTCCAACGAGTTGAGCAAGACCAGGAACATCAGTCGCCACCACCGGCAGCCCCGCTGCCATGGCTTCACATGCAGCGATGCCAAAGCCGTCGGAATGAGTCGAATGAACGTAAATATCCGATGCCTTCAAGACATCGGCCACATCTTGTCGCCAGCCCAGAAAGGTGACCCTGTTTCTGATTCCGAGAGACTGGGCCAGTTGCTCGTACCGAGGGCGCAATGGGCCATCTCCAACAAGGAGAAGATGTGCGCTCGGCACTGCGGTCAGAGCTCGAAGCAAGGTTGCGTGGTCTTTCTCGATATAGAATCGTCCGACAAACACCAGCCGCGTGAGGTCACATGGCACATGCGCCAGTGTGGCTGGCTGCGCATTTTCGAATACGTCTAGAGGGATTCCGTTCGGAATAACGGTGATCTTTTCCGCAACGCCGGGGCACCACTGGATGAGATGATCGGCAGTGGCTTCGCTGATGCAGGCAATGCGCTTGTAATGTCGATACATCCATCGATCAACAGGACGCAACCACCATCGGCGGCGTGCGTTCCAGGTGTTGTGTTCGGTGGAAACCAAAGGGATGCGGCATCTCGATTGGGCCGCTGCCAACACTGTCCACAGGAGTGCCGGAAAGAGGTGCACATGTACTATGTCGTATCCGCTAAGAAGCTTGCTTAAGGCAAAAATCTGCCGAGGCGAATATAGCCTGCGTATGCCGGTGTAACGCAAGTGGATGTCCTGATCCAGCAGAGAGCGCTCAAGAGGGCTTGGAGTTTGCAGCAATGCAAGCACATCGCACGTGACTCCCCGTGTCCGAAACCGCGGAGCCATTGCCGTCAGCATGACTTCCGCCCCGCCGCGATTCAGAGAGTCAATGACGTGGAGGACGCGCATGAACCTACCTCAGGAGAGCCGCGGCAAGAGTGCTGGCCATCAACCTATCCAAAATACAACATTAGCCATGCTAGACTTGGTACCGATTCAGCGCTAGCATCAGACACCTGGTCGAGGACAAATGGGCATTCCCGCCACGAGAGCCATCCATGACCGCATGAGCGTAATCCCGCCGCGAAATGTCACTCGATACGTGCTGGTTATCAAATTGATTGCGGCTGTTTCAATCGTCACATGTCCTTTCTGGCTGGCAGCCCTCTTTTTAACAAGTCCCCAGGATTATTCCTTCACTTCGTCTCTTATTTGCGTCCCTTTACTGGCCATTGCAGGCACTGTTGCGATCGTGCATTTTACGCAAAGTGATCGTTACCTTCGCCGGCTGATGATGGCGGGCCTTGTGGCGCATATGGCCGCTTCCAGCGTTTTTCTGTGGGTGGGATTTTTCATCTACGGTGGAACTGTGGACGCTTTCCACTACTGGACAATGGGATTGCAGTTGGCGAAGGAGTTTCAAATTGTAGGCTGGGCTGCTTTTCACGCGCCTTATTGGAGCACAAATCTGATCAACAATATGTGTGGAATTGCGGCGCTGTTGATCGGCGATGCCCTGCCAACCCTCTTTATCGCCTTTTCGCTGGTATCCCTGGCAGGGGCCTATCTGTTCTATCGCACGTTTATTATCGCGTTCCCGCTCGGCGACCGATGGCTCTTCGGTCTCCTCGTCGTGTTATCGCCGTCGCTCTTATTCTGGTCCAGCTTCATAGGAAAAGATGCACTCATCCAGTTTTTCATCGCGCTGACGTGCTTTGGATTTGCCAGGATAGCGCAACGACCCAGCCCTAAGGGTGTTCTTCTTTGTGCAATTGGACTTACCGGCGCTCTTCTTATACGGGCACATGTGGCTTCCATGCTCGCCATTGCGATTACATTTCCTTATGCTGTGGGCAGGTCGACGGCCAGGGGCGCCAGTACGGTAGCAAGAATTGTTCTCATTCCGCTGCTTGTGAGTGGCACGTACTTTCTCATAAGTCAGGCAGGAAACTTTATCGATCTGTCGAGTGAAAACTCAACAACCGTCTTCCAGCAAGCGGACACAATTACCAGGAACAGCCAAATCGGCGGGTCTGCATTCAACGAAGGGACGTCGCTGACAGTTCGCATTGCCGAGTCTCCTTTTCTTTTGTTTCGACCATTCCCATGGGAGATGCATAGTGTGATGGCCCTTGCTCCTGCCATCGAGTCCGTCGGATGGCTGCTTCTTTGCTGGTTTCGACGGCGTGAAATCCGGTCGACGCTACGCCATTGGCGAGACCCGTATGTAGCCTTTCTTCTGATGTACTCGGTAGTTTTTCTAATCACATTTGGAGGGGCGATTAGTAACTTCGGAATTCTTTTACGTCAGCGCATCATGATGACGCCCCTTGTGCTCATGCTTGTATGTGCGAGGCAAAAGCCTTCGGTGCAAGACGCGACAGGGAGCCAAGACATCCACGACTGGCTCGCGGCCGGCATGGCACGATCAGATCGCATTCCCAGTAGAGTTTGAATTTCAGGAGTTGAAGCAACATGTGCGGCATCAGCGGCTTCCTCGATCTGAACGCCCAGAATTCGGCCAGCGAATTACGAGGCATCGCGATGCGGATGGCCGATACTCTGCGCCACCGAGGACCGAACGATGCAGGAGTCTGGGCAGATGCTGAAGCAGGAATTGCTCTCAGCATGAGACGGCTGGCAATTCTTGATCTTTCGGCAGCAGGGCATCAGCCGATGGAATCGCGCAGCGGACGTTACATCATCGTCTTTAATGGCGAGATATATAACTACGAAGATCTCAGGAACGAGCTCTCAAAAGGAACTCAAGCTTATTCATTCCGGGGAAGTTCAGATACTGAGGTCATGCTCGCGGCCTTCGAGAGATGGGGAATCGAGCAATCGGTGATCCGCTTTAACGGGATGTTTGCTTTTGCGGTATGGGATCGCCATGAAAGAAGCCTGACTCTCGGTCGTGATCGTTTCGGGGAAAAGCCGCTCTACTATTTCCGAAGCGGGGGCCAATTCATCTTTGGCTCCGAGCTCAAAGCTCTGCGTGCTCATCCTGGCTTTTCAAACGAAGTTGATTTAGGCGCAGTCGCTCTTTTCCTTCGCTATAGCTGTGTCCCTGCACCATATTCGATTTACAGAAACACCACCAAACTGCCTCCTGCAACGTTGTTACAAGTCACCGCTGGCAATTTTTTGGCGGATCCGCGCGCATATTGGTCGCTGCGCGAAGTGATAGACGCGGCCGTTGCTGATCCTCTTCAATGCCACGAGCAGGAAGCCGTTGAGCGGCTCGATTCGCTCTTGCGAGATGCTGTTCAAATTCGAATGCGTTCGGATGTTCCTCTTGGGGCTTTTCTTTCGGGTGGTATTGACTCTTCCACTGTTGTGTCGCTGATGCAGGCTCAAAGCAGTTCGCGCGTGAAGACATTCTCGATAGGAAGCCATGACCAAGAATTTGACGAAGCGAATGAGGCTTCAAATATAGCTCGTCATTTGGGAACCGATCACACTGAACTCTATGTCACCTCCGATGAGGCGACGTCTGTAATCCCTTTACTGCCGCGGATCTATGACGAGCCGTTTGCCGACTCCTCACAGGTTCCTACAATTCTTGTTTCTCAACTGGCGCGGGAACATGTGACGGTAAGCCTCTCGGGTGACGGCGGTGACGAACTCTTTGGTGGATACAGCCGGCACGCATGGGGCGACACGCTCAGCCACCGCCTTGATCAGCTGCCGCGGTTTCTGCGTGGAATGGGGGCTGCCGGCATCAGGAAAGTACCACCCGATAACTGGGACGCTCTCTTTCGGCGCTGCAAACCTGTCACCCCGGTCCGGTGGCAGCAGCGAATGCCCGGATACAAACTGCACAGGTTGGCGTCTATGTTGGAGAGCCGCGATGTTCATACTCTGTACGAAAAACTGGTATCCCACTGGCTCGATCCTTTGACGATTCTTTCTGGAGTTCCCGATGCCGCGACGCTATTCTCTGGGAACAACCATCAACGCCTTGGGCATGTTGCCGAAGACATGATGTACCTGGACGCCGTGGGATACCTACCGAACGATATTCTGGTAAAGCTCGACAGGGCTACGATGGCCTTCGGTCTCGAGGGCCGAGTTCCTCTGCTGGACCATCGCGTGGCCGAGTTCGCGTGGAGGCTGCCACTGGACATGCGAATTCGCGAGCGACAGGGCAAGTGGATTCTTCGTCGGGTCCTGTACCGCTATGTGCCACGCGAAATGGTAGATCGTCCAAAATCAGGATTCGGCGTACCACTCGCGAGCTGGCTGCGTGGCCCTCTGCGGGACTGGGCTGAATCGCTTCTGGAAGAGAGTCGTCTTCGACAGGATGGATATTTCAGTCATGCGCCGATTCAGAGCATGTGGCGCGAACATCTTTCCGGAAAAGCGAATTGGGAATACCACCTCTGGGACGTGCTGATGTTCCAGGCATGGCTGGATGAAAGCCGCAGGTCTGACAATCCATCTGTCTCCTTCGATGGCATTGCAGACGTCGCGCTGGAGAGAGCATGAGCGGCGGGCGCATCCGTATTCTGCATGCTGTAACAGATTCGATCAGCACAATCCTGATGCGCGGGCAGCTGGCTTACCTGAAGTTACATGGCTTCGAACCCGCCCTTTTGTCTAGTCCCGGCAGAGAGTTGGAGCAGATCGGCGCGCAGGAGGGTTACCCGGTATACGGCGTGGCGATGAGGAGAGAGATCATGCCGGGACAAGATTTGCGCTCTTTCTTCGAAATATGGCGGCTTCTCCGTCGAGCCAAACCCGTCGTGTGCAATAGCGGAACGCCCAAGGCAGGGTTGCTTGTAGGACTGGCCGCGTGGCTTAACCGGGTGCCTTGTCGTATATACACACTTCGTGGGCTACGCCTCGAGACGGCAAAAGGCTTCAAGAAAATGATCTTGACGATCACAGAAAAAATGGCATGTTTCAGTGCGCATCGGGTAGTTTGTGTGAGCGCCAGTCTTCGTGAACGGGCGATTGCGCTGGGGTTGGTGACAAGATCAAAGACAATATTACTCGGAGCAGGCAGCAGTAATGGTGTGGATCCCGGCCGATTCGAGCCGACACCGCAAAAGATCGCATTAGCGGCGAAATTACGCCAGGATTTGCGCATTCATCCAAATCAACCTGTAATTGGCTTTGCCGGGAGGCTCACGCGTGACAAGGGACTACCAGAGTTAGTTGCGGCATTTCAATCGATACGTAAAGAATTACCAGAGGCAGTTCTGCTGTTGGTTGGAGACTATGAAGAAGGAGATCCCGTCCCCGGGGATGTGCGAAATGCGATTGAGTCGGAGCCGGAAATTCATCGCGTTGGGTTTACTTCACAAATCGATCTCTATTACCTCGCTATGGATGTCTTCGTGCAACCGACCCACCGTGAAGGCTTTCCGAATACAGTTCTTGAAGCGCAAGCTGCGGGACTCCCCGTTGTCACGACACTTGCCACAGGCGCGGTGGATGCGATTGAGGACGGAGTCACGGGCTTGCTCATTCCAGTTGGAGATGCCGACAAATTGGCGGCGGCTGTTCTGTTGCTCTTGTCCGACCCAATTAAGATGCAGCGGATGGGACGGCTGGGAAGGGACCGCGTTCTTCGAGAGTTCCGCAGTGAGCAGGTGTGGGAGGCATTAGCATCGTTATATAAAACCATGCTTCAGGAGCGTGGTTATCCACTTCCATGTGACTCCGGCGCGGAGGCAATGCAATGCGCTCAAATCCAGTAGCGGCAGGTTGCAAACGAGCGCTGGATCTCGTGGGTGCGTTGTTTGCTCTGGTATTACTTTGGCCAGTCATGGTCTTCGCGGCTCTCTTCGTCTGGCTGACAATGGGTATGCCGATACTCTTTCGCCAGATACGCCCCGGTCAACATGCGCGGCCTTTCACATTGCTCAAGTTTCGAACGATGGTTGAAACTCAGTCTTTGGATATTGACCCGTCAACCGACGCGATGCGTCTCACCCGAGTTGGAACCATTCTGCGGCGCTTAAGCCTGGACGAGCTACCGCAACTATGGAATGTACTCAAAGGAGAAATGAGCCTAGTAGGGCCGCGACCCTTGCTGATGGAATATCTCGCTCATTACACTGCCGAGCAAGCGAAGAGGCATCTCATGAAGCCAGGGATCACAGGCCTGGCTCAGATAAAGGGACGCAACGAAATCACATGGGAAGAAAAGTTTCTGTGGGATGTCTGGTACGTTGATCACTGGAGTCTTTGGCTTGATCTTCGCATCCTCGTGTCGACATTCGAAAAAATAATCAGTGGAGAAGGTGTTAGCCAGCAGGGCCACGCAACTATGGAGAAATTCGGAGCTGAGCGGAGGTGACGACGCCCGCGATTCAAGGTCCCGCGATCGTCTACGGTGCAAGCGGTCATGGAAGAGTTGTCGCCGACATTCTTCGGGCCTCTGGGATAGAAGTCGAAGGCTTTGTCGATGATGACCCGCTCGCAGATCGGCAAGTATCAGGTCTCAATATTTTGGGCGATGGAGAGTGGCTTGCCGAACAGGCGGGACGCCAAGTTGCAGTAGCCCTTGGCGTTGGCGACAATTTTGATCGTCGCGCCATAGCCGAGCGCTGTGTCTCCGCTGGTATCCCTTTATTGACCGCAGTCCACCCATCGGCAACGATTGCGCCTTCAGCAAGGGTATCTCCGGGCGTGGTCATCATGGCGCACGCTGTTGTCAACGCCGATGCGATGGTCGGTCAAGGGGCAACCATAAATACAGGAGCGATTGTCGAACACGATTGCCGTGTCGGGGATTTTGCACATCTGTCACCCAGGGTGGCCATTGGCGGACATGTGCAGGTCGGCAACCTGTCCTGGCTCGGCATTGGGTCTACAGTCATTGCTAATATCAAAATCGGCGCGTATTCGATCATTGGAGCTGGCGCGACGGTCTTGCATGACGTCGATGATTGGGTTGTCGCGGTAGGTACTCCTGCCCGCGTTCTGAGGGAATTAGCGCGACGGATTTAGGCAATGAATATCTCTACTCAAACCCAGCTTGCAATCGATGGTGGCCGACCGCTGCGCAAAGATCCGTTTGCTCCGTGGCCTTCCTTTTCTCAGGAAGAGACAGCGGCGGTTACGCGCGTTCTTGAATCCGGAAAAGTAAATTACTGGGCAGGCGAGGAAGGTAGACAACTTGAATCGGAGTTTGCCGTCTTTACCGGCTGCAAGCATGCGGTTGCGGTGGCGAATGGAACGGTTGCATTGGAACTCGCGTTGCAAGTACTGGGTATTGGTCCTGGTGATGAGGTAATCGTTCCAAGCCGCACATTCATAGCATCTGCCAGTTGCGCCGTCATGCGTGGAGCGACGCCCGTAATGGCTGACGTTGATCGCAATTCACAGAATGTCACGGCAGACACTATCCGGGCTGTTCTAACCCCACGCGCGCGCGCCATTATTGCCGTGCATCTTGCTGGGTGGCCGTGCGATATGGACCCGATTCTTGAGTTGGCCCGCGAGCACAAGTTGAAGGTCATCGAAGATTGCGCACAAGCACACGGAGCTTCATACAAAGGGCGTCCAGTAGGCTCCATGGGAAATGTGAATGCATTCTCGTTCTGTCAGGACAAAATCATGACCACCGGTGGCGAAGGCGGCATGCTGACTACGAATGACTCTGACCTTTGGGAGCGAGCATGGGCGTTCAAAGATCATGGGAAAAGTTATGATGCTGTTTATCGTCGGCAGCATCCACCGGGATATAGATGGCTGCATGAAAGCTTCGGCACAAACTGGCGACTGACTGAGATGCAAAGCGCCATCGGCCGTGTGCAATTGCGAAAACTTCGTCAGTCTGTTCACACACGACGAAAATTGGCTGCGCTACTGGATGAGCGCTTCTCCCGAATCGCGGCCTTGCGTGTAACCAGACCGCCAGACCACATCGTACATTCTTACTACAAGTACTACGTTTTCCTACAACCTGAGCGCCTGCGCGAGGATTGGAAGCGGCAACGCGTCATCGATGCTATCAATGCAGAGGGCGTGCCGTGCTATGCCGGCAGTTGCAGCGAGATATATCTGGAGCGGGCCTTTCCTGTGAAACTCCGTCCGCCGACAAGACTTCCGGTTGCCAAGGAACTCGGTGAAACCGCGTTGATGTTTCTGGTCCACCCCACGCTCAACGAGCTTGACATGAAAGATATGGCCGATGCCGTGGAAAAAGTCCTGGCGTTCGCCAGCAGATAACTGCGAAGAATTTCTTCTAGCGATAAAAGCCGTAGTAGGCAAAGCCTGACGCCAGGGCAACGGCTACATCTACGGTCCTGGCAGCAGCCTGCTTCCCCTTGCTCGATGGAATGAAGAGGATATCGTTTGATTGCATCTGCACATCAGGCGATTTCGAGACGAGAATCTTATCAAGAGCGACCGGAATCTCCTGTTCACCGCCGGGTTCCCGGCGTACGATCCTGGCCTTGGAAGGTTTCGCGAACTTGGCCAGTCCGTGCGCCATGGCGACTGCCTTCATGACCGTGTACTGGCCCTTCTCATCCATTAAAAAGCCGTTAGGAGCAAGGACCTCGCCCACGACATAGATCACGCCCGCCTTGGACACTATGATCGTGTCTCCCTGTTGCACCGGAACATTCGCTTCCAGTGATTTCACTGGATCGTTCGTCAAGAAGACAGTTTGTGGGCTGGTACTGTCCTTATGGGTGATCGTAACGGCCTGTCCGGCATTTTGTGTTGCGCCACCCGCTTCAGCGAGAATGTCGAAAAGCTTTCCCGATCCTACAATCGGGTAAATTCCTGGCCTACCGACTTCACCGATCAAGACAACACCGCTGGAATAGCTTGTGATCACGATGCTTACGTGCGGATATTTCAATACGCCTTTTTTGAAATAGGCCTGCTCGACGACTCCTTGCGCATCTTCTACGTGCATGCCGGCAACATGCACATAGTTGATCAGAGGCATATAGATGTCTCCAGCGCTGTTCACTGCTGACTTCTGTGAAAGGTCCGGTGCGCCAAAGACTGAAACTTCCAACACATCGCCTGGCGAGATGAAGTAGTGCGATTGATCGGCAGCAGGCACTGCGGCAGCGGTTGCGTTTGGCGCTACTGGCGCGTTCAGACTAGGCTGAGGAAATGTCGAAGATGGAAGGGATGATGCATCGTTTGCCGGACGCGTCTGGTTGTTATTCGTCGTCTGACCAGAGCCATGCGTTATGCAAATGAGGAAGAGGACAACAGTAAAGAGCGCCTGCAAACCAAGTTGAGGAGTCCTTGGAGATTCAGTATTCACATCTTGAGTGGGCTTCAAGACATAGGTCAATACTCACCCCCAATTTCCGAGAGACTATACGATATCGTATTCCCCTGAAAAAGAGCCATCGAATTCGGTATTGCGGCTTTAGGCAACAAGCTCGATTAGGGGCGGCACTCCGAGCCGTGTAAAGGAACACCTTGACCCGCAAGTTGATCAAAAAGCGATTGGGAAGCCAGCGGTACCCTGGGGTTTAGCGTAGACACGCTGTTTTCTACGTAGAGTTCAATTCCCTCTGGATCAAGGACCAATTTCTTAAACAGATATACAGCCGATTGGGCCGGAACGAGCCACGGAAGGCGGCGAGTCGTTAAGTGTGCGTCGGTTCTGGATACGAATTCCCAGTCTGCGCATTCCGGATAGAGCTCCGGATGCTGGTAGAAATAGTCCTGCTGATTCAGGTCAACTCCACAAAGAATCATCCGTTTGTAGCCCATAATCACGCCGAGCGTCAGCATCGCGATGACCGAACCGCCATACTTGAAGAGCCAAGCCACCTTCGCGCGTGGCGAGAATGCTCCAATCGCACGCATGTATTGGAGACCTGCGCATAACTCTTCCTCGCTGCGGGCAACTACCGGCATGGAAAAGCCCACGTACAGATTCTTCTTCATTCCTCCTGAAAGCTCGAATATTGTTTGACGCCCACGAATCTGGGTCACCTCCGTGATGATCTTCACAGTATTCGCGTAAGCTTCTGATCGCCGCCGAAGAAGCTTTTGAAATGCGTCATACATGACCGGCTGGCAATCGTGGGTAATGTCTTCAAAGTGGAAAAACCGCGGAACAAACGGATGTGCAGGCCAAAAGTTAATGCCGACACTGTCGTGTTTTCCGATAACCGGCCAACGCTGGTCGGAGATATCGTTAATGGACCAGGCGCTGCCAAGAATGAATAGTGTATCGCTCGTTCTTA
>Ga0206943_1244_pt1 | contig 12250 bp, 11 predicted proteins | sample Alteio_BWOrgHeat_7_FD_153243 | JGI IMG/M metagenome (GOLD analysis project Ga0206943, IMG submission 153243) | Enriched cells from forest soil in Barre Woods Harvard Forest LTER site, Petersham, Massachusetts, United States -... | ecosystem: Environmental > Terrestrial > Soil > Temperate forest > O... | reverse complement strand
GACAATTGCGGTGCTGCCGATTCTTGAGAACGGAAAGCTGGGGGAAGCAGTCGATGTGCACCATGATCTTGGATCGGTGGGAAGCAAAACTGCAACCGATGCGCCGCCGGGAAGTTTTGCGATCAGCGGACATGACGCTCCGCATGCGCACATGATTGCTGCTGATCCGGGGAACCGGTTCGTGCTTGCTGTCGATCTGGGGCAGGACAGGATCTATGTGTATCGCTTCGATGAGAAGAGCGGGAAGCTGACTCCGGCGGAAGCGGCACCCTTTGTTTCTTTTCCATCAGGGGATGGGCCGCGTCATTTTGCTTTTCATCGGAACGGGCAATGGCTCTATGCGCTGGGGGAGGAGTCGTCCACGATCTGGTTTTTTCATTACGACGGAGCCAGCGGGAAGCTGACGCTGGAGGAGACGATTTCGTCGTTGCCGAAAGGGTTTGCAGGGACGAACTTTACCTCGGAAGTGGTGATTTCGCCGGATGGGCGGTTCCTGTATGCGGCGAATCGACTGCATGACACGATCGCGATCTGCGCGATCGACGGCGGCGGCAGGCTTACGCTCACAGGTGAGGTTTCGACGCTGGGCGACTATCCCCGGCATTGCACTTTCGATCCGAGCGGTGAGTTTTTCTATGTGTGCAACCAGCGCAGCGATGCTATTACCTGCTTCAAGGTTGACGGGCAGACGGGGATGCTTTCGTTCACAGGCCAGTACACAGGAGTTGGAAGCCCGGCGATTGTGACGTTCTTTTCTTGAGAGTGAGGTTTTGGAATGAGAAACAGGCAACGGTATGGCTCAAACATAGCACGCATCGGCGCTCCTGGGATCCTGCGAGCCTTCGATGAGAAGGCCTCGCTGGCGTCAGACGTTTTGATCCGCTTTGAGAGCATCGAAATAGTGGTTTTGGCCCTCATCCTCGTATTCGCTTTTAACAGAAATGCCAACTGCCGAGAGCTGCCTCACGTATTCTTCCACGCCTAGCGAGATTGATTCCATTCCTGTCATTACATCGTTCCAGACGTGAGGTTCGACCGTTGAGGTGAATAACAGACGGCCACCGGGCACAAGGATGTCGGCGAATCTCCGGATCAGGCGATGCTGCTCTTCAGCCTTGAGAAGAAACATCAACCCAATTGACAAGACGGCATCGAAGGTTCGATCAAAAAAACTCGACTCGAGAACGGATTCGCAAGCAATCGGTGTGCCGGGGAGGTTGCGTTGGAATGCCGATACAAACGATGGTGCTGCATCCACCCCAAAGACTTGAAGTCCTTCTTGGACCAGTACCACCGTGAGGGGAAAGCCGGGCCCGCAACCGAGATCAATCACACTGCTGCCGGGCTTGAGTGTTCTGGCCCAGTTCCGCACTTCCTTCACCCCAATCGCATTCGAACGGGTCCTGCTATTGCCACGATGCGCAAGAAATTCTGCCGAAACTGATTCGTACCCGTTGGATCGATCCATGCTGAACTCACAGTATCAAAAATGGGTTCGCTTACCCATCGTTCATCGCTCGCTGCGCTCCTGTGAAGCGGACACGAACTTGCCCGGTGCAGGCGGGCTGTTACACGATTCACTCGGTGCTGCCATCTGTTTCTTCGTGGCCGGGAATGCTTTTAGTAACAACGCATCGTTTTTAGTGCATTTTTCGCTGGGAATTCCCTTCTCCGGCATGAGAAAATTTCTTCCCATGTCTTTATAGGGCTGAGGTTTGTCTCTATGGCGTCTACGGTTTGGAAAGGTTATGTCTCCTTCGGGCTGATTTCGGTGCCGATTCGACTGTTTGTGGCGGCGCGCGAGGAGCATGTGAGCTTCAACCAGATTCACAAGGAATGCGGCACGCGGGTGAAGCAACAGCTTTATTGCCCGACCGATCAGCGCGTGGTGGAGCGCAGCGAACTGGCCAAGGGCTATCCGGTGGACAAGGACACGTATGTTCTCGTGACCGAGGACGAGCTGAAATCGCTCGAAGCCGAGTCATCGGAATCGATGGAGATTCAGCAGTTCGTGCAGCTGGACGAGGTTGACCCGGTCTACTACCAGACTTCGTACTACACCGTTCCCGAAGACCCGGGCCGCAAGGCTTACGCGCTGATTCTGCAGGGCATGGAGCAGCTGAAGCTGGGCGCGATTGCGAAGATCACGCTGCACCAGCGGGAGCAGATTGTAATGATCCGCCCGTATCACAAAGGGTTGGTGCTGCACACGCTTTTCTATAAGGACGAAGTGCGGGAGCTTGCTGAATACGGGCGCGATAGTGAGGACCTCAAGCTGCAGAAAGCGGAGATCGATCTGGCCGAGCAGTTTATGAAGCAGCTGACGGCGAAGTTCGATCCGGACCAGTTCAAGGATGAGTACCAGACGCGGGTGGAAGAGCTGGTCGAACGTAAGCAAGAGGGGATGGTAGCGAAGTCTGACAAGCAGCCGAAGAAGCGGCTGGCTCCGGTGATCAACCTGATGGACGCGCTGAGGAAGAGCATGGAGCAGCAGGAAGAGGCCGTGGGCAAGAAGGAACCGCAGAGGGAGACGGCTGCGAAGCCTTCGGGGCGGAAGAAGAAAGTCGGTTAGGTCTTAGTTTTCGCGATCGGCTGGGTAAGGTTTGTGGTTTCCCACCCCTTCGGCTGCGCTCAGGGCAGGCTCTTTCGCAAAATGCGCGAAAGGATGGGGCACCCGTTTTTCGTGCTTGTGCTTAGAGAAAAGCAGGTCCTTCGCTCCGCTCAGGATGACATCTTTTGAAACACGAAAATCCCGCCTACGTGGCGGGATTTTTTGCCTGCTATTTCTTTTCCGGGATGGCGCCGCCGAAGCGGAAGGCAGGCCCGATTGAACTGCGGGTTGTCCAGCGGCTGTCCTTAAGTAGATCGTCGAAGAGGTGGTTGTAGACTTGATCGACTTGCGCGCGCAGGGCCCAATGCTTGGATAAATTCCAGTCGAAGCCCCCACCAAAGCCGTAGAAAGTGGCCCAGCTGGTTTTTGAGCCGGAGGGCGCTAGTCCCTGGACGATGAGCGCTGCAATCGGGTCAGCCGGGTGGGGACGCGCGACTTCGCGAATGGCTCCGATATCGGGACGAACAAAAAACGTGACGCGGGAGAAATGCCGGATCATAAGTTGCGGTCCAGCGGCGAAGGTCTGGGTGCTGGCGCCGGTAGGTACTGAGAGCTGATAGCCGGGCGGCAGAAGACCTTCGAGCGCGAGGTCGTTGAGGGCGGTCTCGACAACAAGTTGATCGGAGACGGTGAGGAGATCGGTGGTAAGCGAGTTGTGTCCGGTCGCGTTGGAATAATCGAAACCGAGGGCGAACCTGCGGCTCAGGTTGTAACCGCCTTGAATGTGGAATCCGTGCTCGGCAAGGTTGAGATCGGGGGTGGAGAAATACGTGAAACCTGCGTAGGCATCGAAGCGCTGAACTTCGGTTTGCTGTGCTGATGCACGGTGAAAGGAAACAGTCGCCATCAGGGCGAGCGCAATGAGAGCGAGCGAATAAGTGAGCGGTTTTCTGAGCATGCGTTCTCCTTGATGAGAGACGAGAAGGGTCTTCACCAAACCACGAAGATTAATAACGAATGAAGAGAGTTGGCAAGTGCTACTCTCGATTCGCCGCAGGTGAGATTCAGGAAACGCGCAAGCGCCAGGTGACTCCGACGGCAATCAGAAACAAGACAGCCACTGTTCCCAACGCCGCATGAAAACTATGCGTAGCGTCGCTGACTATCCCCATCATGAGCGGCCCACAAAACGCGCCCAGCGCTCCGGCTGAATTGATAATCGCAATCCCGCCCGCAGCCGCCGTCCCGCGCATCATTGTGGTCGGGAGCGCCCAGAAGGGGCCGAGACAAGCCCATGCTCCCGCTGCTGCCAGCGAAAGTGCAGCAATCGCCAGCCATGGATTTGTCAGCGAAGCACTCAGACCGAAGCCTACTATCCCGCCCGCGAGACTACCCAGCAGAAAACGCCGGCGCTCCTGCTTCTTGTCGGAGAAATGCGCAATCACCAGCATCACCATCGTTGCGAAGAGCCAGGGCACTGCCGAGAGCAGAATCACGCGCTTTTCCGAAGCGCCCGATATCTGTTTCAGCACCACGGGCATCCACAAACTCAGGCTGTAAAAGCCAACGGAGAGCAAGAAGTAAAGGCCCGAAAGCTGCCACATCACTCCGTTGCGCCAGACTGCACGGAAATCCACCGAATGCGCCTCCGAGATCCCGGCTCGCTCCGCTTCTAATGTCTGGATCAGCCACTGCCGCTCGTCCTCCGGGAGCCAGGAGGCGGTGGCAGGGTTATCTGCCAGTACCCAAAAAACGAGTATGCCCAGCAGAATCGAAGGCACGCCCTCACCGACGAAGAGCCACTTCCAGCCGGCGATGCCGGCGACGCCGTCCAGGCGCAGTAAGAGATTCGAAAGCGGAGCGCCAATCACTCCTGAGACCGCGGTCGCGGCCAGAAACCGCGCCATCGCGCGGGCCTTCTCCTGCTTGGGGAACCAATAGGTGAGATAGAGAATGATGCCGGGGAAAAAGCCGGCCTCCGCGGCGCCCAGCAGAAAGCGCAGCAGATAAAACGCGAACGGGGTGTGGGCCAGCGGCATGCTCGCGGAGATTATGCCCCACACCACCATGAGCGTGCCGATCCATCGCCGCGGGCCCACGCGTAGGAGAATCAGATTGCTCGGCACCTCGAACAGCGCATAGCTCAGAAAGAAAAGTCCCGCGCCTGTTCCATACACTGTGTTGCTGAAATGAAGTTCGCGCCGGATAAATAGCGCCGCGTAACCAATATTTACGCGGTCAAGATAAGCGAAGACGTACAGCGTAAACAGAAAAGGAATGAGCCGTCGCGAGACGCGCGCGAGCGTCTGCAGCTCCAGCTCATTCCCTGATTCCATGCGTTATTTGCTGACCCGCAACAGAACTACACTATGCTTCGGCAGCAACACCGTGTAGCTTCCGTTTGTGGGGGTTACGTCCTTGCCTGCCCACAAATCGCGCATCTTCGCATTTGCACCGAAGCCGACATCACTCAGCTTCAGTGTGATCGACTTCGGATCAGGCGCGCGATTGAACAGGGCCACGGCTTTCGCGCCGTCCGAGAGCGGCTTGGCCCATATTTCCTTCGGGCCCTCGGTCCATACGCGATCACCCTGCGTTCCCATCTTGTCCTGATCGACGGCGATTACGTCTTTGTTGGTGAGAATCGACAACGTCTCCGGGCTCATCTTGCTCAGATCATTTCCGGCGAGCAGGGGCGCGGCCAGAATCGCCCACAGCGACATGTGCATGCGGTATTCATCGCCGGTCATGCCGCCGTTGCCGACTTCGAGCATATCGGGATCGTTCCAATGTCCGGGAGCCGCAAACTTCGCCAGCCCGGCCTGCGAAAATCCTATCTGCTCCATGCGATCGTAGGTGTCGTTGATGTCGCCCGTCGTGCGCCACAGGTTGCCGCCAACATCCGGTCCCCATTTCCACACATCGTTCCAGCCGTACTGACAAAGGCTATAGACAATCGGACGCCCCGTCGCGAGCAATGCTTTGTGCATCTTCTCGTAGGCTGCCTTCTGCATCGCGAAGCCCTTTGCGCCGTAGACGTCGCCCGCCTCTTTTTTCATGACGTCCCTGAAGCTGCACAGGTCATATTTCAGGTAATCGATGCCCCAGTCGGCATACATTTTCGCGTCCTGCTCTTCATGCTGATAGCTGCCCGCATACTTGCCGCAAGTCTTCGGGCCAGGCCCCGAGTAAATACCCAGCTTCATTCCCTTGGAATGCACATAATCGGCCAGGGCTTTCATGTCAGGAAACTTACTGTTCGTGTGCAGCACGCCATTTGCGTCCCGCTCGGCCTCCCAACTGTCGTCGATGTTCACGTAGATGTAGCCGGCATCGCGCATGCCACTCGACACCATGGCATCGGCCGCAGCGCGCACATCGGCATCCGTCACTTTTGTCGCGAAGTGATTCCAACTGTTCCAGCCCATTGGCGGTGTCGCCGCAAGTTGTGCTGATTGCCCAAACACAACAGCGGGAGCCGCTACCACACACAACGAAGACACAAACAACAGGATTCTTTTTCTAAACATGCTCTTCAGGGATTCTCCTTCACAAAGCAAGATATGCCGCAGAGCCGGATATGTAAACGTAAACATTTCCCGTTCGAAGACATTCACGGGACATCTTGATACCATCCGCAGTGAGAAATCCTTCGCCGTTTTAACGTCCATTGCTCAAGAGGTTCACGCCATGCATACCAAGGCCGCAATCAGCGCAGCGCTGCTCTTGTTCTGTCTGTCCGTCGCGGGAGAGTCGTTCGCACAGAGCACACCGAAAGAGGCACTGCTGATTCTCGCCAAGAGAGATCAGACGCTCGCCATCGTGGACCCGGCGACGCTGAAAGTCCTTAATCGAGTACCGGTGGGAAACGATCCCCACGAAGTCATTGCATCCTCGGATGGCAAGACTGCTTACGCTTCTAACTATGGCGGCGGGGCGTACAACACGCTGGCCGTTGTCGATCTGGTGGGGCAGAAAGCATTGCCTTCCATTGATCTTGGACCTTTGCGCGGCCCACATGGCCTCACCTTTGTCGGGGAGAAACCGTGGTTCACGGCTGAAGGCGCGAAAGTCATCGGCAGGTATGATCCGGCAACCAACAAAGTCGACTGGGTCCTCGGGACCGGGCAAAACCGGACGCACATGATCTATGTTGCGCCGGATCAGCAACGCATCATCACCTCAAACGTAAGCTCAGCTACGGTCAGCATCATCGACAGGGTCACCATCAGACCCGGTCCGCCGCCAGTAGCACCGCCCGGAGCACCCATGGGACCGCCACCAGGCGGTCCACCGCCGGCGCCACGAATAGACTGGGATGAAACCGTTGTCGCGGTCGGCAAAGGCAGCGAGGGATTCGATGTGTCTCCGAATGAAAAGGAGTTGTGGGTAGCCAACGCGCAGGACGGCACCGTCACGATCATCGATATTGATGCGAAGAAAGTGACGAAAACTCTGCCTGCGAACGTGGTGGGAGCGAACCGCCTGAAATTCACGCCTGATGGAAAGCTCGTCTTCATCTCCAGCCTTCGCGGTCCGGACGTAATAGTTCTCGATGCAGCTACGCGCAAGGAGGTGAAGCGCATCCCGGTAGGCCACGGAGCCGCGGGCATTCTGATGCAACCGGACGGCGCGCGAGTCTTCGTCGCCTGCTCGCCCGATGATTACGTCGCCATTATTGACCTGAAAACCATGCAGGTGACCGGACACATCGACGCAGGACACGAACCCGACGGTATGGCGTGGGCCGTACAGCACTGAGGTGGCGCGCAGCTTCAACGTGCGAGACGAGATTGTCGTGCACGCGCCCATTGAGCGCTGCTTCCTGCTTTCGACCAGCATCGAGATTGTTGGGCAGGAACTGAAAATGCGCCCGATCCGTGGGCGCACTTCAGGCTTCATCATCGGCGACGATACGATTCGCTGGGAAGGCTGGCAACTATGCCTGCCGCAGTTCCATGAAAGCATTATCGAATGCTTTGAGGCGCCGTTCTTCTTCCGCGACCGCATGATTGCCGGACGCTTCTCCACTTTTGAACACGACCACGCCTTCACTGAACAAGACGATGGCAGCGCGCTTCTGCAGGATGAAGTGCGATTCACAATGCCGTGGGGATGGCTTGGAGAGTTTCTCGGGCAGCGCTTGCTGGTGCCTCACATCCGCGGGCTGATGCAACGGCGCTTCGTCCGTCTGAAGCGAATCGCAGAAGGCGAAGAGTGGCGGAGGTATCTGCCGCAGGCATGATGGAGAGTGGCGGTTGACCTGGCTAATCTTCAGGTGAGTCTTTCCGCGCTGCTTTCTTCTTTGTTACGGCCCGCTTCATCTCATTCACCTGCGCCGATTCGGCCAGCTTCAGATGCTTCTCCATGACCGCGCTCGCCTCGGCCGCCTTGCGCGAACGGATCGCCCTGTAAATTTCGCGATGCATTTCAGCCGACTGCTTGAGCGTCTGCGAGCGCTCGACTGTTTTACGCCGCTCATCGTAAAGCGCTGCCATGATTGTTTCCATCAGCACTGCCAGGATCGGATTGCCCGAAGCTTCGGCAATGGTGCGATGAAAACGCATGTCGTGGATGAGATATTCATGCGGCTCATGAAATGTGGCGTACATCTCGGTCACTTCTTCGGCCAGCGCAGTGAAGTGTTCTTCTTTTCCGCGCTCCGCCGCCATCGCCGCCAGATGGCTCTCCAGAATCAACCGTGCCTCAAACATCTGCCATGGCTTGAATCCGTGCAGTGCGCCGAGCAGCACCAGTGAAGCCGTGCCTAGAGCGGGTGGCCCATCCGCCACGAACGTACCGACGCCGTGGCGTACATTCAGCACGCCCATCGCCGCGAGATGGCCAATCCCAGCGCGCAGGCTTGCGCGGCTGATCTTAAGTTCCTTCGCAAACTCGCGCTCTGCCGGAATTTTGTCGCCCGGACGAAGCGTCCCGTTCTCGATCAGCGATCGAACGTGGTTCACTACCTGCATCGTCAGTTGCGTGTCGTGATTGCGATTCGAGTGTTCCACCATATCAGTTCATCGCCGAGATTAGCATTGCCAGCGCATTCTTTGCGCGGAAGTTTTTTGTAACTTGACCAGGATGCCTTGGACAAGACTAGACTGTTCTGCGTGGTCTGACCTCATTTGTCCTACTATGATCAGGGTTCGAGGTTCATGAGAGGGAGCGGACTGCGAAACGAAATCAGAAGCTTAATTCAGGAGTCTTAGGTGGCTATCCTTCATCCAGACCGGCTCTTCCCCGCTGACCCGGAAACGCGCTCCATCGCGCGCCGTCTCTATGCGTCGATCAGCGACCTGCCCATCATCAGCCCTCATGGCCATACTGAAGCCGCGTGGTTTGCGAAGAATGAGCCCTTCCCCGACCCGACGCAGTTGCTTATCCTGCCCGACCACTATATCTACCGGATGCTTTACAGCCAGGGCGTCTCGATGCGCGAACTCGGCATCCGCCAGACCGTGGCTATCGATTCACGCAAGATCTGGCGTATCTTTGCCGAGCACTATCATCTCTTCCGCGGAACACCGACACGCATGTGGCTCGACTATGAATTTGAAGTCCTGTTCGGGCTTGATCAGCGCCTCTCCACTGCAACTGCTGACCATTACTTCGACGTCATCGCAGAAAAGCTGAAACAGCCCGAATTTCTCCCGCGCGCTCTGTACGAGCACTTCCGCATCGAAGTCCTTTCCACTACCGATTCGCCGCTTGATTCCCTCGAACACCACGCTGCGATTCGCGAATCAAATTGGAAAGCCCGCATTCTGCCCACGTTCCGTCCTGATTCTGTCGTCGATCCAGCATTTCAGGGTTTTCGTGAGAACATTGCCCGTCTCGGCGAGCAGACCGGAGAAGACACGACACAATGGGCCGGTTACTTGAACGCGCTGCGGAAATCGCGCGAGCGCTTCAAGTCGCTCGGCTGCACCGCGACTGATCACGGCCATCCCACTGCCAACACTGCCACCCTCAACAAGCAGGAAGCGGAGAAACTGTTCGCTCTTGTGCTCTCAGGCAACGCGAGCGCGGAGCAGCAGGAGTTTTTCCGCGCGCAGATGCTTACGGAAATGGCGCGCATGAGCATCGATGACGGCCTCGTCATGCAGCTTCATCCGGGAAGCTTCCGCAACCACAACCAGAAAGTTTTCGAACAATTCGGGCGCGACTCCGGGGCCGACATCCCGACACGAACAGACTACGTCCACGGTCTGAAGCCTCTGCTCGACCTCTTCGGCAATGAGCCGTCCTTCACGTTTATCCTGTTCACGCTTGACGAATCCACTTACAGCCGCGAGCTTGCGCCGCTTGCGGGACACTATCCCTGTCTGCGTCTCGGTCCGCCGTGGTGGTTCCTTGACAGCCCCGAAGGCATGATGCGCTTCCGTGAACTCGCCACAGAAACCACCGGCTTCTACAACACTGTCGGCTTCAACGACGATACGCGGGCCTTCCTCTCTATTCCCGCCCGCCACGACGTCGCCCGCCGTACCGACTGCGCTTTTCTAGCACGATTGGTCACCGAGCATCGCATCGACGAAGACGAAGCCTTTGAACTGGCGCAGGACTTGACCGTCAATCTTGTCCGCAAGGCATACCGTCTGTAGGGACCGGGAAAAGCTGTTCGCCTTGCTCATGTATTAGGTGCACAGATATAACCAAGCGAAACCAATTTTCGCGCGCGAAAGAATTTGAATTTGACTGCCTCCGGCAATTCGACCCAGCAATTAGCTTCGGCAGACGACCCCATCACTTCCCGTCCGGCTAGAAGCCACACGCGCTGGACGATCTGCGCGCTGCTCTTCGCGGCGACGTCTATCAACTACATGGACCGCCAGGTGCTCGGCATTCTCGCGCCTGTGCTGCAGCACAGCATTGGCTGGACCGAGGCACAGTACGGCTATATCGTCAGCGCTTTTCAGTTTGCCTACGCCGTTGGGCTCATCCTCGCCGGGCAGATGGTTGACCGCTTCGGCACGCGCATTGGGTACGCCGTCATTATGGGCATCTGGAGCCTCTCGGCGATGGGCCACTCGCTCGCTCGCACTGCATTCCAATTCGGCGTCGCGCGCTTTTTCCTCGGCCTTGGCGAGTCGGGCAACTTTCCCGCTGCCATCAAGACCACAGCCGAGTGGTTCCCGCAAAGCGAGCGCTCGTTGGCGACCGGGATTTTTAACTCGGGCACGAATCTCGGAGCTATCCTCGCGCCTGCCATCGTGCCCTGGGTGACGATCCGTTACGGATGGCGCGCGTCGTTTCTCATCACCGGGGCCTTCAGCGCTGTCTGGATCCTCTGGTGGCTCACCCACTATCGCAAGCCCGCGGAACATCCCAAAGTCAGCCGCGCCGAACTCTACAAGATCAACAGCGACCCGCCTCAGTCGGTCACAAAAATTCCGTGGAGCAAGATCATCGGCTACCGCCAGACATGGGCATTCTCGCTGGCAAAATTTCTCACCGACCCTATCTGGTGGTTCTATCTCTACTGGCTGCCGAAATTTTTCGACGCGCGCTTTCATCTCGGACTCACTCACCTCGGTCTGCCGCTCATCATTGTTTACAACGCATCGGCAGTCGGCAGCATCGGCGGCGGATGGCTGCCTGCGCTTATCAATCGCACCGGCACATCGATGATCAAGGCACGCCTGCTCACGATGCTGCTCTTTGCCTGCATGGTCACGCCGATCTTCTTCGCCAGCCGAACCAATTCCGTTTGGGTCGCAGTCGGTCTGCTCAGCCTCGCGGCGGCCGCGCATCAGGGATGGTCGGCTAACCTCTTCACTACTGCTTCCGATATGTTTCCCAAGAGCGCGCTCGGCGCAGTCGTCGGCATCGGAGGCATGGCCGGATCTGTTGGCGGCGTCCTCTTATCTCTCAGCGCAGGATGGATTCTGCAGATCACCCACAGCTACTCGTCGTTATTCGGAATCGCTGCCAGTGCCTATCTCATCGCATTGGTCGTATTGCGCACGCTCGCGCCCGGGCTGAAGAAAATCGATGTCCCGGCATAGTGGTTTTGCAGTCGAGAGCTTCAGCTGCTGACGTGTCGCCGACAACGTGGTCGTACCAGCGTAAACTTGCAATAACGCATGAGCCTATATCTCAGCACCGGAAGCAGCACCACAGAACTTGCCCCCGCGCAGTTGCGCGAACTCCTCTTTCAGGCGCTCGATGCGCTTGGCGCACGCAAGCGTGTCCTCGTCGTGCCGCCTGACCTGACGCGCGCCCATTCCCGCGCAGGCGATCTTACGCGCTACGCATACGAATATTACGGAGATAAACTCGAAGCCATTCTCCCCGCGCTGGGCACGCATTCGGCCATGTCGCCCGCGAGCCTAACACGCATGTTTGGAGAGGTGCCACAGTCGCTCTTCCGCGTCCACAACTGGCGAACTGATGTTGAGACGCTGGGCGAAGTTCCGGCAGAATTTATTCGTCAGCAATCTGAAGGCAAGCTCAATTACGCCTGGCCCGCGCAGGTCAACCGTCTCATCGTGCGTGGCGGCTTCGATCTCGTGCTCTCGATTGGACAGGTTGTGCCGCACGAAGTGATCGGCATGGCCAACTACAACAAGAACATCCTGATCGGAACCGGCGGCCGCGAAAGCATCAACCGCAGTCACTACCTCGGCGCTGTCTACGGCATGGAGCGCATCATGGGGCGCGCCAGTAATCCTGTGCGCGAGGTCCTGAACT
>Ga0206943_1243_pt1 | contig 12258 bp, 8 predicted proteins | sample Alteio_BWOrgHeat_7_FD_153243 | JGI IMG/M metagenome (GOLD analysis project Ga0206943, IMG submission 153243) | Enriched cells from forest soil in Barre Woods Harvard Forest LTER site, Petersham, Massachusetts, United States -... | ecosystem: Environmental > Terrestrial > Soil > Temperate forest > O... | reverse complement strand
AACGTGGCTTCAAAAATTCCGCAACATGGCAACCACCGCCGACACCACATTCTATGCCAGCGCGCAGGCTCTTCTCATTGGCAAACGAGGGATTACTCAAACAATGTTGCGTCCGGCGGGAATCGTTCTCGTCGATGACCGTAAGATCGACGCCGTAACGAATGGTGAATTTATCTCTCCAGGAACCGCAGTATCGGTAATTCAAATGACCGGAAATCGTGTCATCGTGCAAGCTCTGGACGAAGAAACTGTCACACAACACGACGAGCATACACCGGAGCACGGAGACACCTTCGGAGGAAGGCTGCCGAAATAATTGAGGTTCCTCACGCAAAATCACATGACATCCGATAAGCTGACGCTGGAGCCAGCACAGTATTCCCTATGGTGGCCGATCGCAGGCCTCGCCGCGATCCTCTGCATTACATTCTACCCGTATCTCTTCGGCGGAAAGATCCTGCTTCCGACGGACATGTACGATACGATGACGGCACCCTCGAATGCCCAATATGGCCCTCCACAAGCTCAAGATCATTACTTTTACGATGCTTTAGCTCAGGGATACCCCTACAAAATTAGAACTGAGGCCGGACTCCGAAGTGGAACTCTTGCCTATTGGGATCCACATGTTTTAGGAGGTTATCCCGCGTATGCCGAAACCCTTGCTGGGAATTTTGATGTGTTCAACGTGCTTGGTTTATGGCTTGGCCCCCTCGAGTTGATTACGACCCAAATTATTATCGAAATGATGATCGCAGGGCTGGGACTTTTCTTTCTACTTTCATTCTTTCGTGTTGAGAGACTTGTAGCTCTTCTTTTTTCATCGGCCTTCATGCTTAATAGCATGTTCATTTTAAGTATCGCCAATCGATGGTCGCTTGGATCGTTCTGTTGGGTTCCATTCACCACATTGATGAGCATGTATTACCTCAGGGATCGAAGGAATATCTACCTGATCTTTGCATCGATATTTCTATGTCTCTCCTTTTTGGGCGGAACATTTCAATCTTCTTTTTTCTGCTCATTTATTGCTGTTATCATTTTTTTATTTTACCCATCCTCCAAGTCATTTCTATCTCGCATTGCCGCTGTTGGGTGTGTTGGTATCGCAGCATTTTTACTTTCCGCGATCATGTGGCTGCCATCGCTTGAGCTTTTTCTACGAACCCTGTACCGAGGGGGGGCACTGAACTCTACCAGTGTATATGCAAAATATACTGTTATTCAGCGGTTACTTTCATTACCACTGGCATTTGTTTATTTCCATTTCCCTGGGATTGCTGGTGGACCTAAGAGTTTCAGCTTAAAAATCGGCGCTCATGTCGACATCTGTGATTTTAATGGTGCCATAGGGTTTCTACCCGCCTTATTCAGTTTTTGGGGATGCATTGCATTACGTAAGGAATTAAAGCTACGACCATTCCTCGTACTTTCAGCCTGCGGTCTTCTTCTTCCTATCATAACACCGCTCTACGCCATACTCTACCATCGCTTTTTTTTAGTGGCTTCCTTTGGACTATGTGTCGTGGGTGCAGTCGCTTTTCAATCCGTTCTCGACCATGACGCCTTTCGATCGAAATTTAAAAAATATCTACGAAGGGCAAAAGCGGCTCTGGCAAGTTTAATTGTAGTCTTATCCATCGCGTGTCTATACATTACCGTAAATCTTGGCTCTGTTACAAAAGCCTTTACCAAAGCCGTTGCACCTATGATACTTAGCTCCGCACAAGGCGTTGGGAATGAATCTTGGTTGCTCGGTAGAGTTAGCAAAACACTTCAATACTACACATTCGGCAGCTTAGCATTATGGGGGCCAATTCTCTTAGCCGTATCGATAATCATTTTCCTTGATCTCTATTATGCCAAAAAAATTAAGAAACAACCGTTTTTATTTATCATGCTTGTTGGGTCGACTGCGCAACTGATGATCTTTGCGATATCCTGGCTTCCATCGATCAATCCGGAACAATTTCCTCTCAGCCCTCAAAACGGAATAACCACTTTTCTTCGGAACGATCCAGCAGACAGCCGTTATGCAGTATTGCGAGATACTTCAAAAGACCCTTACATTCTCCCTTCGAACAGCTCCGACTTTTATCGCATCAATGATTTTACTGCCTATGAAAGTTTGACTCCGCCATCCATGAGTGCATTCTACCACAGGGACGTTCCGAAGGACTCGCTCGATCTTCGCCTGCTCGGTCTGGCGAATGTAAAATACGTTCTCGCAAGATCGCAAGTGATCCAAACTACTGATGCGCACAAGGTTTTCTACGGGAACGGCATAACGATCTACGAGAATATGCTGTGCAAACCGCGCGCCTATCTCGTTCATCAATGCACGATTGTTAACACCGACACAGAAATATCGGCACATCTGCTCCGGAAGGATTTCGATGGCTCAATAGCACTTTTTGCCAAACAGGATGTGCCAGAAAATATATCTATTTCGCAGGTGGGCCAGGATTCCATGCAATCTGAAAGGGATTCTGTCCAAGTCACTCGATCGGAAAATGAAGAAGTCGATATTTCCGTTTCTACAAGAGCGAAGGGCATTCTCATTCTGACGGATACGTATTATCCCGGCTGGAAGTGTTACGCTAATGGTCAAAAACGGGAACTATGTCGAGCGGATGGATACATGCGAGCTGTGATGGTCGATCCTGGTCATTCAACAATCGTGTTTCGATTCGAGCCGGACATTTTTATCGCTGGAGCCACTACGAGCGCTGCTTCAGCTTTATTCTGTTTGGGAGCGATTGCTTTCCTGAATGTTAGAAACAGAAATAAAATTGTCGATGAGACAATTTAGTGAGACAAAAACCGCTCTTCCCACAACGTTAGATTGAGAAGGGACCACAGCAACTGTCCGTTATTTCGAGCACCGGATTGATGCTCCTGAACAAGGGTTCGAATATATCCTAAGTTCGTATGTATTTTCAGCAATTCACTTTGGAAGAGGTGATCGTCAAGGAATCGCTTGAGATCGGTCTTCAGCCACTCGTTGACCGGCGCAGCGAATCCCATCTTTTTGCGGTAGATGTGCTCGTTGGGAAGAATTCCTTCAGAGGCCTTCTTCAAAATATATTTGGGAACATCGTTCGGACCAAGCTTTATGCGTCGGGGCAAACGGAATGCAAATTCTACAATTCTATGATCGAGAAACGGCACGCGCGCTTCGATACTCGTGGCCATTCCAATTTTATCAACACGCATGAGAAGAAGTTCCGGCAGACGCTGACGGAATTCTAAGTACATCATTCGGCGCATGTATTCCGTGCCGGGATATTTGGTGGCAACTTCTCCATGCCACTTCTCCGCATTATGAACGGAGGACATTTGCTTGGAATAATTCGCAAGCATTCCGCGCTTGTGTTCTTCCGTAAACGCCATCGCGCCACCCCAGAAAAGCTCCTCACCTTCTGAAAACCGCCTCATATATTCTCTAACGAGCGGATTCTTCAGCAATGGACTTCCCGCCATATATGCCGCACGGCGAGCGATCTTCGGAGTTACTCCTAATGGTCTCCACCATTTTTCGAATAACTTAATATCCCGAACCTGCTGCTTATAGCCACCGAATTCTTCATCGGAACCTTCGCCAACCTGCACTACGATGGTTCCCGAATCGCGCGCGAGCTTGCTTACAAAATAAAGAGGGATACAAACCGGGTCGCCATTCGGCTCGTCTTCGTGCCAGGCAAGATTTGAAAGCACGCCTTCCGCATCGTGCGAATCGATCAGAACTTCGTGATGATTGGTGCCGTATTTTTTCGCGATCGAACGAGCATATTGCATCTCGTTATATTTTTCGAGATCTTTGAAGCCAACGGAGAATGTCTGCACCGGACGCGACATTAATTCCGCCATCAGTGCCACATTCAGGCTTGAATCGATCCCACCCGAAAGAAACACGCCGAATGGTACATCCGACATCATCCGATCTTTGATCGACTGACGCAGTAATCTCCGAATTTCTTCGATCGCTTCTTCTTCACGGATATTTTCAAGCGGCTCTCCGGCATTCAAGAGCGACCACCACTGGCGCTTCGTAATGTTCCCATTCGAATCAATGCGAAGTGAGTGCCCGGCTTCGAGCTTAAAAATTCCCTCGAACATCGTTTCCGGCGCGGGCGGCATCATGATCGAAAGGTAGTGTGGCAGAGCATCCTCGTTCAATCGTGCGCTAAGCACAGGATGTTGAAGCGGAACTTTTATTTCGCTTCCGAAAATGAAACGTCCATTCGGCGTGGCATAATAGAACGGCTTAATTCCTATTCGATCGCGCGCGCAGAATAGCTCTTTTTTGTCATTATCCCAGATCGCAATAGCGAACATTCCGAAGAATTTTTCGAGACAGGCCTCGCCCCACTCTTGATAGGCATAGAGAATTGTTTCGGTGTCCGATTGGGATTTGTACCGATACCCCTTCGCCTCCAACTCTGCCCGAATGGTGCGGTGATTATAGATCTCACCATTGAAAACCAGCGCAAACCTGCCATCCGGCGAGATCATCGGCTGATGGCCGGCAGGGGTGAGGTCGATGATCGCGAGCCGGCGAAAGGTGAGGCCACAGATGCCGGATGGCGCAATGTAATACCCTGCATCGTCCGGACCCCGGTGCACCATCGCGTCAGACATGCGCGTGAGCAGCTCCGGAGTTATCTCCGGTCTGTTTGCAAAGCCATAATCGAATACGCCGCCAATGCCACACATGGCGGCATAGTACGACTTTGGTGAGGTTATGATTCAGGAATTTTGGCGGATTCATTTCCCGAACTGATGGGTTTTTACAATCACGTCTATGAAGATGATTCGAGCACTCACAGTTCTCTCACTTTTTATGGCCGTTCCTGCGTATGGACAATCATATTATCTTCACGGGGTAACTCGACAGCCAAATGCATGGCCTAGTCAAGACGCTAAATTTTCCATAGCAATTGCGGTTGGCCAGTGGAATGGAAACGTTTTTATCCCCGATTTAAAATCACATACTTACAGTTACCTAAGAACCGATCCCTGGTACGGTGGTGATACGACCGTGTTTACTCTCTTAAGTCCGCACAACGGATCATTCACGGGATTTGACACTTTGACATTCAATTATCACGCATCTACTTCTTCAGATGTCTATGGAGTTTTTGAATTCGACGAACAGCACATTGATAGCGCTTTCTTTTCCGGAGACGATATCGCTTCCTTCACGAGATTGAGCGTCGGCCCACTCGACACGACATTTAAAATTGGAGCGAATGTTTTAGTTCCAATCAACATTAGCAGTTCAAATTATCTACCTGTCACGATTCAATCCATCACTTTTTCTGGCGATAGCGATATCCATTTCATTGATTCGTCCGTCCATACTCCCTGGAGCATATTCGACACGACCGCATACCCTCCCCTTTATTCTTTCGTGCTACGCATTACGCCTACAACAAACGCGCCATACACGACCCGATGCCAAATAACGGTCGTAACCGCATGGGGAGATAATTGGCTCGATACGGAAGTTTATAATTACACATTTCATTTCGATGCTCCAGAACCAGGTGAGTGTCTTCAAGCGCCATACGATATCGAATTTGATGGTGTAATGCCTTTTGGGTATTCTTCGACACAAACGATTCCAGTTTACAACCCACAACCTGTTTCCATAACGATCTCAAGCGTTACACTCGACACTTTTGAAGTACACTATTGGAAACCATATCTCATGTTTGATTCAACACAATTCCCGATAGTTGTACGACCGCATGACTCGGGTTTTGTGCTTGCAACACTTACAGTTCCAGCCGATTCATTTGACAAGCTTCACGGGTTTACTTCTGTGTATTTCAATCTAAATTCGAATGACTCTGATGGAGTTAGTTGCCCATATTCCGATCTGGAAGTCTATGTTCAAACACTCCGATTCTGGAGAAGAGATACCATTTCGATTCCGTTATTTAGCCCGGATATCACCGCGATTACTTTCCCGAACGGTGAGGCTGGAGGGGCACCTCAAGGGATGTTTGTTCGGTTCGTCAATAATAGTGCAAATCCCGTACGCCCGATAAGCCATGTGATTTCTCCGGATTCCACAGATTATGCAGCATTACTTTGGCAATATTCAAGCGACACAGCTCTTCAACCGAATGAAGGTTTTGTCACTTGTTTAGCATGGCTTCAGTCCGATCGTGATTTTGGAAACTATCTCTCTATTCAAATGGAAGATGGAGATACATCAAGGGATATACCCATCGACCATCCGTTCGAAAGTGTTACACCACTATCTGCTGACAAACGTCTAACTCGGCTACATCCTAATCCTGCGTCAAATTACACCATACTAGAATTAGAAGGACATCCGTCGGTTTCCCTGCACATTCTGGATGTCCTCGGTCGTGAGGTTTTCAAGAATGATGTTAGTAATTCAAGTGACGTTCTGATTCAAACATCTAATTTATTGCCAGGCATCTACTTCGTCACAGTTCAAGGCATTGATGAAAGAGGAAATAGTTTTATTTCCTCACAACCCTTATCCATTCGTTGAATTTTTTCAGAAAGCACTCATAGCCCTGAACTTTCTTCCCTTCGTTCGTGCTTTCTGAGCTTCCATGAAACGACGAGTCTTTAGCGGCATCCAACCTTCGGAGATGATCCACATCGGTAACTATATCGGTGCGGTCAAGCGATGGGTCGAATCTCAGAACGACGCAGAGAAGGAGAATATCTTTTGCGTGGTCGATCTGCACGCGCTCACGGTTCCGCAGGATCCTCACGCGCTGCGCGAGCGAACGCTCGAACTCATGGCGCTATTCCTCGCCGTCGGGCTTGACCCGGACAAAAGCATTCTTTTCCTTCAGAGCCATGTCAGCGTTCATGCCGAGGGTGCGTGGCTGCTCAACTGCGTCACACCGGAAGGCTGGTTGAAAAAGATGACGCAGTATAAGGATAAATCCGCGAAGCAGGAGACTGTCCTGACCGGATTGCTGGACTACCCCGTCCTCATGGCGGCGGATATTTTATTTTATGACGTCCATGAAGTTCCCGTCGGCGAAGACCAGAAGCAGCATGTCGAACTGGCGCGGAATATAGCCGAGCGGTTCAATTACCATTATGGCGAGACGTTCATCGTTCCCGAACCGATGATCGCCGCATCCGGCGCGCGCATTATGGGGCTGGACGACCCCACAGCAAAAATGTCGAAAAGCTCTGCACATATAAAAGGCCACGTCATTCGCCTGCTCGATGACCCCAAGGACATCGAGCGCACCATTATGCGCTCTAAAACGGATTCGGGTTCAGAGATTCGTTTTTCGAAAGATCCAGAAAAGGCTGGTGTCAATAATCTACTTACGATCTATCATGCGTTGACGGGTAAATCGAAAGAAGCAGTGGAACAGGATTTTGCAAACGCACGTGGATACGGTGACCTCAAAAAAGCCGTTGCCGAAGTGGTGATCGCATCCACGGAGCAGATACGTGTACGCCATCGCGATATTATCTCCGACCGTGCAGAGCTGGAACGATTGATGAAACTCGGCGCCGATAAAGCCCGTGCTATTTCAGAACCCCGACTGAGAGATGTGAAGAAAAAAATGGGGCTGATACTCGGATAGAGTATGGTTGCTTCAACACGGCAAAAGCGCCAGCCCTTCCTTTTCGCTACACTTGCGGGTACGATCCTGCTCCTCTCGATCGACCTGCTGCTTCCTTTTAATCGCGATAACGAGATCTTCCAGTCGATGGCGATGGATCTCGTCCGGTTCGGCCGTTTGCCCTATTTAGGTTCCTGGGCACATGATTTCCCCGGAACGATCTATGCTCATTGGCTCTCTATAACGATCTTTGGCAATTCGGAGTTGGGCTTTCGACTCTTCGACCTATCACTCCATCTTGCAATGGCATGGATGTTCTACTCGTTGGTTTGCAGGTGGCTTGCACCACGGACCGCACTGCTGGCAGTAATGCTCTACATGCTGCATTATATCTCCGATGGATTCGTTCTGGCCGGCCAGCGTGACGAGTTTGCCTTGTTCTTTATGTTGCTGGGGACTGTTCTTATTTTGGAAACGACCGGAGAACAGCGTTGGAAGTATCTAACGGGATTCGGAGCTGGAATCGCTCTTACCATGATGTTTACGTTCCGCGCAACATACGGAACCTTTCCACTTGTTGGGCTTGCATTTCTTCAATTCTCAATTCGGAACAAGGCCGCGCTTTCAATCTCGTTCATGATGGGGTCAGCATGTGTCCTGCTTGCATTATTCATTCCTTACTTCCTTCAGACGGGCGGTATGGAGCAGGTCTATCTCGCTACGATCCGGTACAATCTTGATATTTATGGGGGCATTCGTTCACCTGTTTCTGTGCTCACGCATACGTTACTCGCGCAAAAATTATTTTTGGTATCAGGGTTGCTTGGAATTCTGTTCCTTCTTATTCCTTCCCTGCGCCGTTTGGCGCAGGGAAGGAACATTTGGGGTGATATTCCCACCCTTACCATACAACATCGTGTGCTTTTTACGGGATATACCTTCTGTGGATTGATTTCCCTGCTTGTGATGGGCAAATACATGATCTACCATTTTGAGCCGCTGATCCTCATACTCGCGCCGTTCGCAGCAGTGGGTTTAGAGTCCCTCCTTTATGCGATTCCAGGAAGGATTATGAAGGTTGCTATGATCGCGGTGCTCGTGGTCTATTCCGGATTACGAGTATATCCCATTTTTTTGGTTCAGCCTTTTGTGCATGATCTGATGATCGGACAACCCATCGCGATCGCTCAGAATGAGATCATCCCTGAACCGGGATTTCGAAGAGATGTGGATGCGGAAGTGGCATCCTATATTGAAAGAACAGCACCTTCGGGCGAACGGATCGAGTGCGCGACGCTATCGGCAGGTATCCGTTGGCGATCCGCACGAATGTGCGTTACGCGCTACACTACCTTTTATGCACTCACGATGCGTACACCCGGGGGACATTACACTCCATTCCAGATCGATTGGCGCAAAGCGTATATTGATTCCCTTCGATCTGCGAAGCCTTATTACATTGTGATCGGTAACGGACCGGATGAGATCATGGACTGGGTTCACGAACCGCCAACCAAAAGCATCCACGAGATTCCGGGATTTGACAGCATGATCGTGCCCCATTACCGGATCGACACCGCGATCGGTGGCTACGATATACTGAAACGAAGAGACTGAAGATTTGCGATCAATTCAAATGCTTCCCTAAAAAAGATTCCATCGCTTCATAGACTTCGAAGCGATTCTCTTCGTTGTGGAAACCGTGGCCTTCGTTCTCTTTTACGAGATAAGGTACATCGATGCCACGCTTGCGCAATGCTTCGACGATCTGATTGGATTCCTCGATGTTCACGCGCGGGTCCTTTGCACCTTGAATCACAAAGAGCGGAGCACGGATCTTATCCACATGGAACACCGGGCTTGCAGCGGTGAGCAGATCCTTTTCGGTTTCTGGGTTCCCGACCATTTCGTACATCGTTTCAAGGAATTGGCTCCAATACGGTGGGATCGTTTTCATAAAGGTGAACAAATTGGATACGCCGACGTAGTCGATGCCGCAGGCATAGAGTTCCGGGGTGAACGTAAGCCCGGCAAGCGTGCAATATCCGCCATAGCTACCACCGAAGATCGCGACGCGCGCTTTATCCGCAATGCCTTGCTGGATAAGCCACAGCAGGCCATCGCTGACGTCATCCTGCATCGTGCGGCCCCACTGCTTGAAGGATGATTCCCAAAATGTGCGGCCATATCCGGTCGAGCCGCGAAAATTCATTTGCAACACGGCATACCCACGATTCACCAAAAATTGCACGACCGGATTGTACCCCCATTCATCGCGATGCCATGGCCCGCCATGGGGATGGACAACAACGGGAAGGTTCTTCGCCTCTTTCCCAACCGGAAGTGTGAGGTATCCATTGATCGTCAGCCCGTCACGAGATGTATAGGTGATAGGCTTCATTACTGCAAGCTCCTGTTCCGGAAGCCAGGGACTAACATCTGCAAGTTTCTCGAGTTTATTGCTTGCAAGATCATATAGATAAAATGCGCCTTGCGACCGGTCGCTGGATGTTTTGACGATAAAAACCTGCTCGTCCTTTGTGTTATCTACAATGTAGATCTCGAAATTGGGAAGTTTTGTAGAAAGCCGAGCATAGAGCGTTTTGGTCGTCTCGTCCAAAAATTCTCTCTGTAGCTTCCACGTCGTGTAGCTGACTGTTGTAAGCACCTTTCGCTTTCGCGAAAAATCGAGGCCGCTGACATCCACTTCGGGATGCTCATAAATTACTTCCAGTTCCCGATTATTGGCAACATCATATTTTACGATTGCCATCCGGTCGCGTCCCAGATTGCTGGCGGCGTAAATTGCGCTGTTATCGAACGTGAAAAAGATCGGTAAAAGCGATTCCTTAAAACTGGTGGTGATCACTTCGCGAAAATCTTCGCTTTCTTTGTCCCGATAGAGCACGGTGTTGTTCACGCCATCGGAGCGAACGGCAATTCGCAGCGCGCCAGCATGATCGGTTCCCCAATTCACGACATCGCCGGGGTTTTCGGCGACGAGCTGCATCGCGCCCGTCATCACATTGATGCGATAAACATCGAAGCATTGCGGATCGCGCCGGTTCATTGCGATAAGTACTTCATTGTCGATCTCTACAAGCTCATCGACGATGTCCACCTTTACTCCGGAAAAGGGCGTCAGGTCGCGCGCATTTTTCCCTTCTTTGTCAACGGCAAAAAGATGAAAATTCTCATCGCCATCGAAATCGCGGATATAGATGAGCGTGTCATTATTCTTCCAGCCGTAGCTCGTAATATCCCGCGTGGTTTCGGACGTCACGCGAACGGCTTTTCCCCTGCCCGATCTCGCCGCGAGGTTCTACGAACACATTCATGCGCCGCTCGAACGGCTCGGTATGAGAGACGAACTTTCCATCGGGCGAAATGCGATATGATGTTTTTTCAGGATTGCGAAAAAAATCGCGGAGTGGAATATGGTTTGGCATAAGGCGGGTGATGAGAGGAAAATTGCGTGAAGTGTTCATAACAGCCAAAGCCGAGCACTGTTTCCATAAAATTAAAGAATTATTACGTTTGACGAATCTAATTGTGCTCCAAATTGATTAAAGGGGCGATGGATGTTTCCGCAGACATGATAACCGCAGATACGCAGCCCAGACTCGCTCAGCCGAGTGTGATCGCGCAGGCGCTATACAAAGTTCGGCTTTCGAAGGATGACCGCTCGTCCGTATTCGAGGGGCCGCTCGATCTGCTGCTGTTCTTTATTAAGCGAGACGAGCTGGATATTTACGATATTCCCATCACGCGCATTACGCGTGAGTTTCTGGAGTATCTGCGACTTATGGCCGCGCTCGATCTGGAGATCGCTGGGGAGTTCATAGTCGTAGCGGCGGAATTATGCCAGATCAAGGCGAAAATGCTGCTCCCGCGCGAGGAGCGCGTCGATGGCGTGGAAGAAGAAGACCCGCGCACCGATCTTGTCCGCAGATTGCTGGAATACCGCCGTTTCAAGGAAATGTCGGAAGAATTGCTCACGATGAGCGAGGAACAGCGCAAAGTGTATTTCCGAAAATATTATGCTGCCGATGAGCGCGAAGCTCCGGTGCAGGAAGAGGAAAATCTGCTGAAGAACGTAACGATCTTCCATCTGATGAATGCGTTTCGCCGAGCCGTCGAGCGCGCGCCGCGCATCAAGCGAACGCATGACGTCGATCTCATTCCCGTCTCCATCGAAGAGCAATCCGAGATGGTGCTCACGACGGTTTCGATGCGTGGCGAAGTGAATTTTGCAGATATTTTTGCGGAATATCTGGAAGAGGGTGATGTTGAAGATTTTTCACCAGCATTAAAACTTCGCATTGCAGTGACCTTCATTGCTATTCTCGATCTGGTGCGCAACCGACTTATCGCGCTTCGTCAGCATGGCATATTCGATGATATTATTTTGTTTCAACCGTAACCGATGACCTACACCGCCGAATCACTCGCACCAATCATTGAAGCGTTGCTCTTTGCGAGCGATGAACCGCTCAGCGCGCAGGAACTGCGCGCGCTCATACTTGGCGAGGAATACATTCCTGAAGAAAAACCGGCGCCAGTCGTCGAGCCGCAATTAGGTATAGAGGAAGGAACTCCCACGCCATTCGCGCTCACACCGGAAATGGATGTCGCTGCCGGACCGGGTGAACCATCTGTCGAGCCTGCTCCAGAAAAG
>Ga0206943_1242_pt1 | contig 12270 bp, 9 predicted proteins | sample Alteio_BWOrgHeat_7_FD_153243 | JGI IMG/M metagenome (GOLD analysis project Ga0206943, IMG submission 153243) | Enriched cells from forest soil in Barre Woods Harvard Forest LTER site, Petersham, Massachusetts, United States -... | ecosystem: Environmental > Terrestrial > Soil > Temperate forest > O... | reverse complement strand
GTACCTTACACAGGTCGGAATACATTTTACCTCTAGCCATCAGCTCATCATGGGTGCCTTCTTCCATGATCATACCTTTATTTAAAACGATAATTTTGTCCGCATCCCGAATTGTGGACAGGCGATGTGCAATAATAATAACGGTTCTTCCCTGCATCAGGTTTTCTAAAGCCTCCATGACCACTTTTTCAGACTCCGTGTCCAGCGCGGCCGTTGGTTCATCCAAAATAAGAATCGGTGAATTCCGCACGACGGCCCTGGCTATACCGATCCGCTGTCTTTGACCGCCTGACAGTGTAATACCCCTTTCTCCTACAATGGTATCGTAACCAAAAGGCATATCCATAATAAATTCATGTGCATTGGAAAGTTTTGCGGCATTGATTATTTCTTCCTCTGTTGCATTCGGTCTTCCATAAGCAATATTCTCTCTGACAGATCCATAAAAAAGAGCCGTATCCTGTAAAACAAATCCAATTTGTCCGCGTAAACTGTCCAGCCGGAATTCAGTAATATCAATCCCATCAATGAGAACCCGCCCTCCGGTCGGATCATAAAATCGTGCGATCAGGCTTACGATCGTTGACTTGCCGCCGCCGGTGGGTCCGACAATTCCTATCCGCTGGCCACATTTTATTTTGAAATTTATGTTACTCAGAACAGGGGATTTCGGATTATAAGAAAAAAAGACCCTGTCAAAAACAATATCCCCGTTCAGTTTACCGGGTTCCCTGCCCTTTGAATAAAGAATCAGCGGTTTGGTATCCAGGATTGACTGTATTCTTTCCAGCGCGACCGTCGCCTGTGCAATGGTGCTGGTCATTTTGGCAAGATCCTGTACAGGGCTAAAAAATCTGTTCATATACCAGATGAAAACGGTCAACGCTCCAACCGTCATCGTTTTTGCAAAAATAAGGTCCGTTCCACGCCAGAGCACGAGACCGATACAAAGAGAAACCACAATCGTTACCACGGGAGAAAGTGCGGATTTTACTCTCCTGGCCTTGAGTGCGGCATCCATGGTTTCCTTGCTGACCTGTTTCAGTTTATCTTCTTCCAGATCATGCCGCCCAAAAGCATTTACTGCCCGTATAGATTCAAGACCCTGTTGTAAAACAACCAGCATATTACTCTGATCTTTCCTGACCTCCCTGGTAGCTTTCTTCATTACCCTTTTAAATCGGGCGACAAACAGGAGCAAAAAAGGTGTAACAGCGAGTGCTGCCAGAGTAAACCCGGTATCCAGGTAAAACATCAGAACGAGCATTCCACAAATGGTCATGGCATCCACGAGAATGGTTAACAAAGTGGACGAAGCAAAATCCTGGATGGTCGAAACATCGGCAGTAATCGTACTAAGAAGTTTGCCTGTCTGATGTGTGTCGTAGTAAGAGAGAGAAAGGTGCTGCAGGTGATGATATATTCGCCTGCGGAGATCATTGGCAATGTGTTGCGCAACATTTTCATTATAATAGCTGTTGATATAGCCCGCCAGTGATCCGATGGCGTTGATGAGAACAAATCCCAGGGCCACAACGGCAGCCATGGACACTTTACTTTGTAATGGGACAATAACGTGTAACCATTGAAGCCAGTGGGGAAGCGTACCATGGGCAACCACATCATCAATTATGATTTTAAGGGGCCAGGGCGTAGCAACACTCATCACTGCTTCCACCAGCATGGCCAAAAGAATAATGACCACCCATTTCAGATAAGGACGGGACAGACTGATCGCCCATATCATCAAACTGATGAAAGAATGCTGCCGTTCAGGGTCAATATTGTTTGCACGCATCTGTTAAAAATAGCTAACTCTATCCCAAAACTTCGTAAACTGTCACCGGATCTTTCTTATTCTTCAAATTTATTTCGCCCACCTTTCTGCAACTGAAAGATTCCTGCACATTCTTATAAGACGATTCGGTAATGATAATTTGCCCCTCGTCAGCTGCGGTTTGTAATGCCTGCGCCAGATTCACTGCCTCACCGATTACCGTAAAATCAAAGCGCCGAAGACTTTCAGATCCGATATTACCGGAAATCATTTCCCCGCTGTTAATACCGATGGAAACCTTCGGAGAAAAAAATGCATTTTCATTTACTTTGGAAAGACCCTCGATCTGCTTCCTGACTGCCAGACAGGCATCCATGGCTCTGTCCAGATGAAAATCCCCGCGAAATACGGCCATGATCGCATCTCCGATGAATTTATCAACATATCCATTTTGAGCCAAAATTTCTTTCACCATGACGTCAAAATATCTGTTCAGCAACGATACCACAAAATCGGGGTTTTCATTTTCCGTAATCGTTGTAAACCGGCAAATATCTATAAATACAACGGTGGCTTCCACCGTATCACTCAGAATAAGTGATTTTTCAAACTCCTTCCGGTTCATATACTTTAAAACCGTTTCGTCCACATACATCCGCAGGATATTATTCTCTTTAATTGCCCTGACGGTATCTTTTATCTGCAACACCTGCCGGATCGTTTTCAGAATGGTTGTCTCGAGGTCTTCGAAATTCACCGGCTTACATATAAAATCATAGGCCCCTTTATTCATGGCAGACCGGATATTTTCCATGTCCCCATAAGCGGAAATGATCACCGTTTTGACAAGCGGACTGACATCCGGTATTTTCGATAATAATGTAAGGCCATCCATTTCAGGCATATTGATATCGCTCAGAACGATATCAATGTCTTCATGCTGTTTTAATTTTGTAAGAGCTTCCACTCCGTTCATCGCAAATACAAATTCAAACTCCTTATTTCTGATCTGCCTCCGAAATTTTTGCTTGATAAGAACCTCCAGATCAGCTTCGTCATCCACCACTAAAATCTTTGTACTCATTTTACTAATTTAAGTTTCTCTCTTAAGTAAGTAAAATTCAGCGGCTTCGTTAAAAAATCATCTGCCCCCAGTTTCATAGCCTGTTGATAATTTTCGTCATCACCGAAGGCGGTAATCATCATAACGGTCGGCGGAGGTTTTTCATAATGCATTTTGATTTGTTTCAGCAGCTCAAGCCCGCTCATACCTGGCATGTTTATATCCGATAATATCAGCACGGCTTCATGGTTCAGCGAGTTGAGATATCCCAATGCTTCTTCACCGGAATAAGCAAATGCAAAAGTCATTGCCCCATCCCGTATCTCTTTACGGAAACGCTGTTCAAACAGGGCCTTGACATCCCTTTCATCGTCTACTACCAGGATTTTCATGTTGTATTAAAATTAGGTTGTTTGCCGTCTATGGAAGAGGATATTTTTTGCCCGTCAGGTCAATTTTATAATAGACATTCCCTTCAATCAGTAATCCCTGCGAGTTCCCTTCATGTTCGTTTACGTCTATACCGATCACTTTGCCCTGATAGAAAGAGGAAACCGAATCAATGATGTCGTGCCCGACGATTATTTTCCCAACCTGGTAAAATGAAAGAGTGCTGTCAACGAGTCCCTGACTGGCGCGCGGTTCAAGAAAATAGCCACGATACCAAAAGGGCGAGTATTCACCGTCGAAAAGCCTCCACATATTCTTATCCGGATATTTATCCGCCTCCATGGGCTTGTCATAATATTCGCGACAATCTGAATTTATTTTATACAGCGGCCACTGAAGATCCAGCACTTCCCGGGAAATACCGGCATGCAGATATAAGCCATTACTTATCTTCTCCATCAGGTTTTTGGTCAGGAGCCACCTGCCCAGCTCGGTCCTGGAGGTATATAATAACTGATACTCCGTTCCCATCTTTTTAGCACGTTCAAAATATTTAGGTTGAACATACCGGAAATCGCCACTCAGATTCATGATGTCATGGTTGCCAAGAATGGTATGTACATATCCGCCTTGCTCTTTAGCTTCTCCTTCCAGTTTATATAACAGCCAGAGCTCTGCGGCCACATCATGTCCACGATCGAAAAGATCCCCGCAAATAACCAGATTTCCCTTTCCAAAGGTCCACTGGTATTTTTCATCCATCACCTGGTTGGCGATTAAAAGTCCCCTGAATGCCTCGAATTCTCCTTCTATATCTGAAAAAGCGATGATCCTGTCTGCCTTACCCCAGTTGTAAGGCTCTGTTTTTAGTTTCTTCTGAAGGAGAACGGAAAAGTCCCATCCGCTGTGATTGGAAAAATGAACTTCTATTGGATGCCTGTCCTTTTCGGCAACCGGAAAGGAATCGGTCAGTACATTTCCATCCGCCGCGATAGCCCTGACAAGGATATCATTTTTCCGGTATTCCAGATAAGGCCCCTCACACTGATTCAGTGTCTGTCCGGAACAAACGATCGTGAGTAATTGAGAAAAACATATGGACAACCACTTCTTCATGATGGGGGAATTGCCGGAAGAAAAAAATAACCACTATTAAAAATACGTTTTTTTCAGACTTGACCCCGACAGGTTTTTGTCAAATATCTGATTATGAAGGCCGGCTCTCCCTTTAATCCCTAAGAAAATGTTAGCCTTTTTTATTTATTGAAGTTTTTCGATAAATAAATTATACATTTGCATCGTAATTCATTTATATGGATGCGAAAAAAGCAGAAAAGATCTCCAAAGCACTGGCCGACCCCAACCGGCTGACCATCCTGAAGGAAATCAAGAAGAGCAGACAATGCCTCTATTGTGTGGATTTGAATAATACACTGAACCTCGCCCAGCCTTCGATTGCCCATCACCTGAAACTATTAATTGAAAGTGAATTGGTTACGTCTGATAAAGAGGGACGGAATGTGCGTTATTATCTGAACAATAAACTGATGGACGAGTATATACGATTTATTGAAGGACTGAAGATTTAAAAAATTTTATCTTTATTTATCGAAATACTTAAATAAATCTATAACTTTATTCTTTCTTTTTTGTTACAATATATGGATACCTGCACTTAATTATATTGAAATATTTGAATATATCTATTAATAATCATCACCATGTCAACACAAACCATCACCAGAAACTTAATCAGCAGCCCTTTACTGGCCGCCCTTGCATATTTCTCTATCATGTTGATCGGCGGCTGTTACGCCAAGGCGGAAGAAAAGGCTAAACCCGTTGTCACCGCTCCTCTGGTTTCCCCGGGTGTACCCGTGGATGGATACATCGTAAAACCAGCCGTCTTAAAAGATGAACTGGAAATCACCGGTACCCTGGAGCCCAACCAGGAAGTGGACATCGTCAGCGAACTTCCCCGGAAGATCATCCGGATCAACGTAAAAGACGGAGCATCGGTTACAACCGGTCAGATACTCTTTGAAATGGACAATGCCGACCTGCTGGCCCAACTGGAAAAGCTTCACCAGCAGGAAAAATTAGCGAGATTAAATGAAGAACGCCTCCGTGATCTCATCCAGCATGAAGCAGTCGTACAGCAGGACTATGATCAATCTTTTACCAACCTGAAGGTTCTGGAAGCACAGATTACCGAACTACAGGTTTTGATAAATAAAACCAGGATCAGGGCGCCATTCAGCGGTCAGCTGGGCATTGTTCATGTATACCCGGGAGCCGTAGTATCTGCCAATACGGTGCTTACACATATTCAGGATAATAGCCAGGTCAAACTGGATTTCCACGTGCCTGAAAAATATGCACAGACCATTCTAACCGGAAGCCAGCAGAAATTCACGGTGGCTTCCGATACAAAACAATACAGTGCCAAAGTGATAGCGCGGGAAGCCGGGGTGGATCAAAGTACAAGAACCCTTTTGATCAGGGCCGTCAGTCAGAACCCCGGAAGGGTTCTGCTTGCCGGACAAAGTGCCAGAATACAGCTGTCCCTGCACTCGACTGCCGACGCATTGATGGTTTCATCCCAGGCATTGATCCCTTCTTCACAGGGGTATAGTGTCTATACTGTAAAAAGTAACCAGGTTCAATTGGCTGCCATCGAAATCGGTCAACGCGGGCCCTATACGGTAGAAGTTTTACACGGTTTACATAAAGGAGATACGGTCGTGACCAGCAACTTATTGCGGTTAATGCCTGGTTCCGTTGTGCAGTTTGCAAGCCTGAAGTAAGCGGGACGCGGGAGGCGGGACGCCTTTTCCATCAACGATTCTCTGCCCGTTAATAATTGATAATTTATAATTGATAATTGTATGAGCGCTATATCACAAGTAAGTATTTCCCGGCCCGTGCTGGCCGGCGTAATGTCGGTTCTGCTGATTCTCTTCGGCATCGTAGGTTACACATTTCTGGGGACCCGCGAGTACCCGGTGACCGATTCACCCATAGTGACGATCACTACGGTATACCCGGGAGCCAGTGCAGATATTATTGCCTCGCAGGTTACCAAACCACTCGAGGAAGCTGTGGCCGAAGCCAATGGCATCCGTGCCATGAGCTCGGTGTCCCGTGAACAGGTCAGTGTGATCACGGTAGAGTTCAACCTGAACGCCGATTTGGAAGCCGCTGCGAACGATGTCCGCGACAAGGTTTCAAAGTCCCGTCAGCAACTGCCGACAGATATTGAACCCACTATTGTTGAAAAATCCGGTCCTCCAGATTTCCTTGTCTTTCTGACCGTACAAAGTGATACAAAAAGCCTGGAAGACATTACCGATTTTGTCAACATCAATATCAAGGAAAGACTGCAATCCATTCCGGGTGTACGGCTCGTGGATTCATACGCCGGTCGTAAACGGTCTATGCGTTTGCGCATGGACCCGGTCAGGCTTGCCGCATATCAACTGACACCCGCCGATGTGCAGGCTGCCCTGCAAAAAGAAAATGTGGATCTGCCCAGCGGACGTATTGAAGGTCAGAATACTGAAGTTACCCTTCGTACAGAGGGCAGGCTGGTTACCGAAGACGATTTCAATAATATGATCCTGCGTCAGCAGGACGGAGCCATCATACGGTTCAAAGACATTGGCACGGCGATCATGAGTTCTCAAAACGAACGAACAGCCATGATCGTCAGTGAAGGTAATACCGCGCGTTACGGCGTCGGTACGGGCGTTCAACCACAACGGGGAGCCAATTCGCTGGCTATTGTGGATGAATTTAAAAAGCGATTTGCCGACATTCAGAAAACCGCACCCAAAGATTACATTATTTCACTGGGAAAAGATTTTACGGTTCCTGTGCGGAATTCTCTGTCAGAAGTGGGAGAAACATTATTGCTCGCATTTGTGTTGGTCGCATTGATCATTTTTATCTTTTTACGCGACTGGAGAAGTACCATCATTCCTTTAGTGGCCATTCCGGTTTCGATCATCTCCGCTTTTTTCATCATGTATATTGGAAATTTCTCCATAAATGTGTTAACCTTATTGGGCCTGGTTCTGGCAATCGGTCTGGTCGTGGATGATGCCATCGTAGTACTGGAAAATATCTATAGTAAGGTAGAACAGGGCATGTCACCGATACAGGCGGCAAGAAAAGGATCCGATGAAATTTATTTCGCGGTTATTTCTACCACGATAACACTGGCCGCCGTTTTCCTGCCGATACTTTTCCTCGGAGGAATTACAGGAAAGTTATTCCGTGAGTTTGCCATTGTGGTCTCAGGGTCCGTTTTAATTTCAGCCTTCGTGGCCCTGACCCTTTCTCCGATGATGAGCGCATATCTTTTAAAAACAGGTTCACATCATAACTGGCTTTATAAAAAAACAGAACCGTTTTTCATAAAGCTGAATGACGGATATGAAAAATCATTGAGATTCTTTTTCAAAACAAGATGGGTGGCTTTTGGCCTGCTGATTGGTTCATTTGCAATAGCCTGGCTGCTCGCCCCCAAATTACCTTCCGAACTCGCTCCGCTGGAAGATCGTTCCATGGTGGGCCTGGCTGTGATCGCTCCCGAAGGCACTTCTTATGAAAGTATGGAAGAAACCATGAAGGCAATCAGCAATTATGTTTCGGATTCCATACCCGACCTGAATGAAAACAGAACCTACGCCGGGATTGCTGCTTCGATCGGAACATTGGTGCAGCCGGTGAACGGCGGGTTTCAATGGATCTTTCTGAAGGAACCAAAGGATCGCAAAAGCGGATTAACACAAAACCAGGTATATCAGAAACTGATTGTCGCATCACAAAAATTCCGGAACGTGATCGTAATCCCGATTCAGATTCCGACCATCGGAGGTTTCTCCAGCGAACAGCCCCTGGAATATGTTGTTGAAGCTCCGGATCTCAAAAGCCTGGAAGCCGTTATTCCGAAGCTGATGGGCGAAGTATACAAATCAGGAAAACTCGTATTCCAAAATCCTGATTTTAAAATTGACCGTCCCGAAATTGGTATCAGTATTGACCGGCAACGTGCTGCCCAATTGGGTATTTCAACTCAGGAAATCGGGCGCACTTTGCAGCTCGCTTTAAGCGGAAGACGCTACGGATATTTTATCTACAACGACCGCCAGTATGAAGTGATCGGACAACTGGACAGGCAGGAACGTTCATCCCCCGATGCCCTGCGTTCTCTTTTCCTGAAGTCAGGAAATGGAGAAATGATTTCATTGGACAATCTGGTAAAAATGAATGAATCAGTCAGTCCGCCTGCTTTATACCGTTATAACCAATCTTACAGTGCGACCATTTCCGCTACACCAGCGCCGGGTGTTAGTTTGGGAGACGCGATCCAGGAGATGAACAGTATAACTAAAAAAGTGTTGCCCCCCGGATTCAGAACGGCACTTGCGGGACAAAGCCGCGATTTTGCTGAAAGTAGTTCCAGTCTCATTTTTGCTTTCGTTTTTGCGATCCTGTTAATTTATCTCGTGCTGGCTGCACAGTTTGAAAGTCTGATTGATCCTTTCATCATCCTGCTCACCGTACCCATGGCCGTAACCGGGGCCCTGCTTAGTCTCTGGATCACGCATCAGTCGATCAATGTGTTCAGTGAGATCGGTATCATTATGCTCATCGGTTTAATCACCAAGAATGGAATACTGATTGTTGAGTTCGCCAACCAGCGGAAAGCTGAGGGGATGAATGTACGCGATGCGGTTTTGGCTGCCGCCGCTTCCCGGTTCCGCCCCATCCTGATGACGACCCTGGCCATGATTTTCGGAACATTACCCATCGCTTTATCCCTGGGAACTTCTTCCGGAAGCCGAACATCCTTAGGTATTGTGGTGGTCGGTGGATTATTATTTGCGGGCATTCTGACCCTGTATGTGATTCCCGCCGTGTATTCATATTTCTCCAGACCATACAAAGCAAAAGCCGAATCAAAACCCGCCATATTAACCATACCAGGAACGATTATTCCTTCATAAATCAATTTTATATGACACTCAGAAAAGCTTTCATATATACATCACTTGTTTTTGGACTCATTGTGCTGCTATCCTATATAGCCAGCGCACAACCGAAACGGTTATCACTTAAAGAAGCACTCGGTCTGACGTTAGCCAACAACCGCGAAATCAGAATCAGTTCTTTGGACGTTGACCGGTCGGAACAATTAACTCAGGTTGCAAAAAGTGCATCGCTTCCTTCCGCCGGTGTTAGCGCACAGTTATATCATTATTTTTATGAAGCCCCTTTTTTCGGAATCGGCAATACGGGAGGCAGCAGCGACAAAATATCATATGACCGTTTTGGCGGAAGAGACCAGGCAGGGGCAACCGCCTGGATCACGCAGCCCGTCTACAATGCTGCCACGAAACCCGGAATCATTCAGGCTAAACTGCAGGAACGCCAGAGCCGCTTATCTGTAATAGATAAAAAAACGGATATCGCAGCCTTGCTGAAACAAACCTATATCCGGATACTGGTTCTGCGCGAGCGAATCAAATTACAAAATGAAAGTCTCGCAAGAAATGAAAAAGCATTGCAGGATGCAAAATCCTTATTGGCCCAGGGAAGGGCTTTGCGCGTAGATACATTACGTGCTTACACATCTGTAAAAAATCTGGAACCTGATCTGTTGAAATTATCGCTGGCGATCGAGGTAGGTAAGCAGCAACTCAGAACCCTTGCAGGTCTGGACAGCCTGCAGGAAATAGAATTAACCGATTCACTGATCCTGCCTGAAACCGTACCGGTATTTTTCAAAGAAGAAGAAGTTTATAATGAAGCCAGGCTCCGCAGGGCAGATCTGCAGTCCCTCGACCTGCAACAACAATCCTCAGACCAGCAGATCAGGATTGCCGCGGCTGCGATGAAACCCTCCATCTCATTGACCGCCCAATACCTGATTCAAACGCAAACGAATAAATTCGATTATTTTAATGCTTTTTATCCTTCAACTCCGTTCGTAGGGGCACAGTTTTCAGTTCCCATCTTTAATGGCTACAGTAATAAGGCTAAGGTAAAGAAAGCCCAGATTGAAAAGGATCAGTCCGTCATACGTTCCCAACAGGCATATGAAGAACTGCGCAGTTCGGTGAAGCAGGCCGTAGCAAACGTACGCGAAACCGCCGCCCGTATACAAACCAGCGATAACGTAAAAAATACGGCCAGGCTGAGCTATGAGATTACCCAATACCGATATGCCAGGGCAGTAGCCTCCCGTCTGGAATTGACAGATGCGGAACTGGCGTACACAGAGGCACAGTCCAATTACCTGGAAGCGGTTTATGATTATTTATCTGCAAATATTGAAGTGGAAAGAACGATGGGAATTATCGGAAATTAATAAGTTGGCTCAGGGCAATCGATCACCCGGGAAACTCCGGCATGGATGCAGCTCATAAACAAATATTTGCCTCTCAACCCCCGGATCCCCGTCCATGATTTTCTTTGCCTCGTGAATATCTGTATTGAATATGCCGATGCCGAATACGCCCGTTCCGTCATTCACCGGACAGACGATAGATAACAAGCCGGCGGCCCTTAAACTGAAATTCCTGCGCCCATGTTCCCAGATAATTTTTTCGACAGCAGGCAACACATATTCCGGTCCCTGTTTCAGGATCATCAGCGTATAATTCTTCGTCGTCGCTCTCATTTGCTGCATGAATTCGTCGGTAATTTCCGGTAGCATATAATTATATTATTTTTAAAATTAAAACTAATTTACGCCAATGTTAACTACAAAAGATATGGCCTATGCTGTAAAGAATCCCGGGCAGCTTTCTGATGATGAAATAAAAACAATACTTGATAACTGGGATGTGTTGGACTGGAACGACATGAAACCGGAAGAATTCAAAAACCGGTTTCGAAGATCTGAATTTCATTTATTAACAGATTCCACCTCCAATTTATTGAGTATTGCCAGGATCAATTTCAATTTCAAAGTAAAAATCGATGAATCAGAATATCAGATTGCGGAACTGGTAGGATTTGTAGCTGTTGAAATACTGAAGGGTTATGGGAAAATACTTTTGGACCGTGTGGGTGATAATTTAAAAAACAGGAATATTGAAGCGATCGGGTTTTGTAAAAATAAAAATAGTACATTTTATGAGAGTTGCGGTCTCAAAATATTTTATAACAGCGTGAAATTTCTAAGGGAAATGAAGGATGGCAAATGGTTCACGCCGACCCAGGACGATGATATTTTTAGTCTGACTTTGTCAGAGAGCACCATTCCCTTATTCGAAAAATTGAGTCATGATCATCCGGCTTATCTGATATTTGAATAGCTCATTATTGCATCCCCGATAAATCTATTTGTGGCATTTTATGCAGAATCCGAAGATATAAGAAAAACAGGCGTTTATATGTAAACACCTGTTTTCTATATAAACGTGGTTCGGAGTTCTTTAATACATTACTGAAGCGCTTTCTTCAATTCCGCAGCGGCGGCACGCAAGGCCGACTGCACTGCAGGAACTGTTGCAATTGGATTCAATAAGCCATAATCGTGAATCATTCCATCCATCCGGACCAGGGTAACATCCACTCCGGCTTCATCCATCTTCCTCGCATAGGCTTCTCCTTCGTCCCGTAAAACATCATTCTCTGCAACCTGAACCAGGGCCGGTGGCAATCCCTTTAATCTTTCAATAGAAGCTTTTAAGGGGGATGCATATATTTCGTTTCGATGTTCAGGTTTAGAGATATAGTTATCCCAAAACCATATCATCATGTTTTTGGTCAGGAAACGGGACGTGGCGTATTTATTGTATGACTCCGTTTCAAAGTATGCATTGGTCACGGGCCAGAATAGCAACTGAAATTTTAAATCCAGGTTATTTTCTCTAGCCATCAGTGCCACGGCTGCAGTCAGATTGCCACCCACACTGTTGCCTGCAACCGCCATTCGTTTTCCATCAACATTTATTTCGGCCCCATGTTCGGCAACCCATTTTGCACCGGCATAACATTCGTTCAATGCAACCGGATATTTTGC
>Ga0206943_1240_pt1 | contig 12276 bp, 11 predicted proteins | sample Alteio_BWOrgHeat_7_FD_153243 | JGI IMG/M metagenome (GOLD analysis project Ga0206943, IMG submission 153243) | Enriched cells from forest soil in Barre Woods Harvard Forest LTER site, Petersham, Massachusetts, United States -... | ecosystem: Environmental > Terrestrial > Soil > Temperate forest > O... | reverse complement strand
CCTCGCCCGCGGGCATCATCTGCGTCAAGCCATCCAGGCTTTTCTCCAAAATCTCGGGCCGGCCCCAGAGCGCCCAATGCGCGGCGTGCCACCAATACATTTCCATGTGAAATTTGCCGAACCAGGAATTCGCCGCCAAGCCAGTTTCCGCCGACGGCAGCGAACCAGCCTCCTGCACCGCCATAATGTATTGCGAAAGCACGAGCCGCCGCTCGAGCTCGGCGGCACGCGGGTCGCTGTTGCCCGACAAATCAATCGCGCCCCCGCTTTTCCAAAATTGCGGCCAATGCTCGCGGGAAGCGGTAGCGACAGCCTCGGCGTCATCCGCCTCTGGGGAAATCGTTTGCGGCGAAACCACGCCGACAATTCCAAGCGAGGGCCCGGGCTGGACAACAAATATTGGTGCGGGCCAGTTTCGGTGAGCACTGACCCGGCAGACCACTTGGCCCGAACGTTGTAGCGTGTCGCATCCAACGTCCGTGTAAAATCTGCTCCCGTTTCGCCCCGGCGGGTTAGGACGGTCTGATGCGCGTCGGGCTTGGTCCAGTCCTGGTAGTCCGGGCCAAAGGAGTCCGAAGCGTAGGGAAAAGCGATACGGACTTTGAGGCGTCCGGAGACGAGCAAGGGCGACTCGATAACCACGCCCACTTCGTCGCGCTGCGGATGCGCGGCTGTCTGCACGCGCACCGGCACGCCCTCCACCTCGAACGTACTGGTCAAAATACCGCTCCATAAATCGAGCTTCTGCTCGATATTCTTGAGATCGGTGATGGCCGCTTTGGTGCCGTCGGCCTTGGCCAGCTCCAAGCCGATGCGGCCGAGGCCGAACTTGTGCTCGTTGCCGCGCAGGTAGGCGGCGTCCGGCGGCGGATTGCTCGTGCCCGAGGCGGGATAGATAAACTCCCGGTCGTTCTTCTTGATCGCCTCCATTTTGAATTTATCCAAGGTGTAGCCTGCGGGATTGGGAAAACTGTGCCAACCCCAGTCGCTGAGAATCCCGAGCGGCATCGTCTTTTCGTAATACTCGGGGAAGCTCTGCAATCCCGTCACATCGAAATTAAAGGCGAATTTGCCGTTGCCGACCGCCATTGCGCCCATCGGGTCAATGTCATGCACGACGATGTTATGGCGGCTGACCAGAGCCTGCCGGTCAATGGGACCATCGGCGGCAGAGATGGCTTGTGCCAACCCCGGGTCAGGCCAGACAAATACGGCGAGAAGTCCAACAACCAAAACACGCGGGGTAAGCGGCTTCATGCGACAAGGGAAGGCTTTTTCGTAACGGGTGGCAATGCCATCCTTTCCGATGCAGGAAAGGGATCGCTTCGCCACGTCGAAAACCGAAGTGGCGGGATCATGGTGTTTTGGGAGTTGTCTTGGTTCGCAAGAGGACGTTAAAGTTAAAATATGTTGGCACACGATATTCTTTTTTGGGCTGAGACTCTTATCGTATTACCAGCATCAATATTTTTTATTTGGTACGGCTACAAAAAGGCTGACATACCGTTATGGTATGCCATTGCCGCCCGGCTACTCGGTTTCTTTAGCTTACTTTGGGTTCTTACTTGCCTGGCAGAGGATGCTTTCGGTCAATCCGCACTTCATGGACGTTTAAATGAAATCTATCAAGTTTCGGCAGGTGCGATTATCGGCTTAACAGCTTTTGTATTATTTTCTTCAAAAGAAGTGCGGAAATATAAAGCGCAAAATAAATCTCCGAACGCCAGCCCTAAGCAAGCGTAATGATATCGGAAGTAAATTGATTTTTTCAGGATTGGCTTGGCTCTGCCGCAACGGTGAACACCGCCAACCCAGACTCGCCCGTGGAAAAATCTTTCTAATAATAAGGCAGGTTAAGCGTCTTAGGGATGTACTCCTACCCTGCCATGAGGAAAACCCACTTTGCCCATCCACAGTTGCGGCTTTGGTAGCAAAAAAACATCATATATCATGACTGAAAAATCCCCAGCCGCCGCACCGGTGCCTCCGAAAAAGACCTCGGCTTCACAGATATTTATTTTCATGTTGGGCGTGGTCGGCGCATTGCTGGTGTGCGCGGTGGTCTTCCACCTGCTCTCGGCTTCGGACGGAGCAAACAATGATCCCGTCAGCCTGAGTTCAGATTCGGACGAAAATCCCTCCATGGACGATAATGGGCCCAAGCAATCGTTGGATGCGGGCCGAATCGGATCCTTCGCGGTGGCGACAGACACGTTGATCAAACTGAACAATACCGAGGGTAAATCCTTTAAATTGAGCGGGGAAGTCTGGCTCGGGGGCAACTCGACCACGTCGCGCTACCCCAAAGCGGCGCCGGGCGGGTTTATGTTGATGGTGCGGCAGACTGACGGTCTGCATTCGTATGAATTCAACGCAGATGGTGTACGAGACAAGCGACGCCTGCTCGAAGGCAAAGCGCAAACGAAAATCATCGCCAAGACGCCCTGGGCGGATGTTCCGTTGCACACCTGGATTCCTTTCACTCTGACGGTGAACGCAGATAAGATTTCCTACCAAATTGGGAGCCATACGGCGGAAATCGCCGGCCCATTGGACACCAACGGCAACAACCAGATTGACCTGATCGCCGGGAGCAAACTGCAAAATGTGCAGTTGGAAATTCTGGGCGGTGCTTAAAAGTAAGGGTAACTCATTGCAGCGCAGCAGGGCGGGAACCTTGACCCAACCGCGATGTTGTAGTAAGTTAACTCATGAATATGTCTCTCCCGTTTCGCGGTGCCCGGCGCTGGTTCTCTTCCGCAGTCATTGCGGTGGCATTGATTGCCGCTGCGGTGCCCGCCACGGCCCAGGCCCAAGGGCGTTTTGGCGGCGGAAGGTCCTTTGGTTCCTCGGTGAGCCGGGGCTTTGGCTGGGGTCTGGGCGTTGGCATTGGCCGCGCGCTGGTTTACAACACCGTGTATAGCAGTTATCCAAACTATATTTACACGCCGGTGTATTCCACCGCAGCCTCTCCAACGTTTTATTACGTCACCCAACCGGCGCAGCCGCAGACGGTGGTCTATAACACCACGGCTCCGGCGCCTGTGGCTTCGGCCCCGGCACCGGCAGCCATTGCCGCGCCCCCCGCGCCGACAACCCAAGCGAGTAAAGTGTTGTATGACGCCAATGCCAAGCCCATCGGCGTGTTGTTGCTAAAGTCCGACGGTACGCAAGAGTTTGTGCCGCTGGCGCAGTAAACGGTCTAATTAACTAATTTGCGGCAGGAGTTCTTGCAAAGTAGCGCTTAGATTTGCCCCAAGAATGATTCGCGAAAACTTGTTTCGAGGATTCACTTGAAGCATCAGCTCGCGGCACCGGCCACACGGGGCGAGGATTTTTCCTTCGTCAGTGACGGCCACGATGGCCCGAATCTCCGACTGACGCGCCTTGAGCATCTCCGCAACGGCGGCATGTTCCGCGCAAAAACCGAGGCTGCAGTGCGTATCAACACAGATACCGGTGTAAATCTGGCCATTGACAGCAAGCAAGGCGGCAGCCACCCCTCCGGCGGAACAATCCGCACTGGGCTGGAAGGCGCCGGCTAATGCCGTGGCTACGGTAATGAGTTGGGCATCGGTCATCAGGGTGGCATGGCCAGATTAATATTATCTCTCGCCAAATCCCAGCCAAGTTTTTACTTTAGAATACAGCCAGATCAGGCTCAGGGATTTATTATTCTGATTATCACCAGCTCTTCGACATCTCCTACGTTCCCAGATGAAAAAACCCTTTTCGCCAGTGGTGGCGGCCAGTTTGATCGGTATGGTGCTGGTTGGAGAATTGAGCAGCGCCTGCTTTTCCTCGATGAACTCCAGCATGGGCGGCCACTCGTCACCGGGGACAACCGCCGCCGCCGCCGCGTTGGATGTGGTAACCCTACCGGTGCAAGTGCCCATGTACATTGTTGGCAGCGCGGAAGCCGCCAATCGAAACGCGGCCAACGCGCAATTTGCTTCAAACAAAGCGAAAGCGCTGGCGGCCCTCAAAAAGGATCCGTCCGTGGTGCTCAGTTGGAAATTTGAAGCCAACGTGCAGACCCCGGAATATGCCGCCTTCACGGAGGCGCTCAAGGATTCCTCGATAAAATTCACCGATGATGAGCTGCGCCAAGTTGTCCAACAATCGCCTTGGCTGGGTGAAGCGGTTTTTTCCAGAGCTGCGGTCACCGAAGCGCTCATCCGCTCAATCTTTGCCGATGAATTGGCCAAGGATAACCAGGGCCAACCCTCGGCAATGCGTGCGATCGTTGTCAGTCCGCAGATGCCCGATGATCTCTTAATTGAAGTCATCCAAAAAGCGCCGAAATACATCCCTGTCGTATTCGCGCGGAGAAATTGCTCCGAAGCCGTGATCCGCGCCGCCTTTGACGATGAATTGCAAAAAGACGTACGCGGTGAGCACTCGGCCATCAGTGACATGATTCGCTCGCCAAAAATGCCGACAGATTTGCTCAATCAAGTGGCCCTGGCAAATCTACCGCGCAAAACAGATTCGAATCTGGCCCGTCAAGAGTTGCTGCGCCGGGCGACAGTGAATCCCAGATAAAAAAGACTGCGCGTCTTTCGCATTTGAGAATGCCGGATTCCTAGTAAGACAGGCTTGAAAGTTTCGGCGGTGCCGTTGAAAATCGCTTCGACGTAACCGAAATTTACGTCGAAGTAAATTAACTTCATGTCCGTCATTGATGCCCACCACCATTTTTGGCGCTACCAAGCGGAGGATTTCCACTGGATTGGCGACAACTTGGCGGGCATCCGCCGCGATTTTCTGCCCGAGGATTTGGTTAAGGAATTAAAGTCTGCCAAGGTGGATGGCGTCATAACAGTACAAGCGCGCCAAAGCCTGGAAGAAACCCGCTGGCTGCTCGAGCTGGCCCGGAAGAACCATTATGTCCGCGGAGTTGTGGGCTGGGCGCCGTTGATTGCACCGGACGCGGGTAAAATCATTGGCCAATTGGCCACCAATCCGAAACTCCGTGCTTTGCGCCATGTTTTGCAACGGGAGCTGGACGAGAGGTATATGCTACGCGAAGATTTTAACCGCGGAGTTGCGGTTCTCCATAAACTCCATCTGGCCTACGACATCCTTATTTTTGAACGCCACTTGCCGCAAACGATTGAATTTGTGGATCGGCACCCAAAGCAAGTATTCGTGCTCGATCACATCGCGAAACCAAGAATTAAGGAAAATATTCTCGAGCCCTGGACGCAAAATATCCGCGAACTGGCGAAGCGGAAAAACGTCTACTGCAAAATTTCCGGCCTGGTGACGGAGGCTGATTTGATCCACTGGACCGAAACACAACTTCAACCGTACTTTGAGACGGCGTTGGACGCCTTTGGGCCGAAGCGGATGATGTTCGGCAGCGACTGGCCAGTGTGCCTGGCCGGGTGCGACTATACGCGATGGGTGAACCTCGTGAGGAGTTGGATTGCAAAATTGTCCCGCTCCGAGCAGCAGCGAATAATGGGCGACACCGCGCGCGAAGCTTACCGGCTTTGATTCGTGCGCGGGGTGGCTTGCGAACGATTATACCGCAGCAGTTCGCTCGGAGCGATGCCGTGCATGGCTTTGAATTGATGCGAGAAATGAAAAGGATCCGTAAAGCCGAGGTGGGACGCAGTTTCCTTGACGAGACCACCATGCTCAATAAGGCGCTCAGCCGCCAGGTTCATGCGGCGGCGCAGAAGATATTGGTAGGGGCTTACGCCTTGGTAGCGACGAAACCAACGGCAGATGCTGGATGCCTCCGCTCCCACCGCGTGGGCAATTTCGGAAAGCGTACGAATATTTTCCGTCTCGGCATCAATGTAGGCTTTGCAGCGCAGGAAAGCCTCACGGGCGCGTTCGTTGGGGTGCGCCGCAAGAGAGGCAGCATCTTCAATTTTCAAAAGCAGGAAATCAAGCAGCACTCGACAGAGAGCGTCGCGCCGCGGACCTGAGCGTTCGCCTTCGTGTAAAAGGGCCTCAAAGGCGCCGGCGACCTCGGCATGGAGTGCCAGGATATGCGCCTCACCGGGGATAAAGCGGCAACGCTGGAGACGAGCCGAAACCTCCACGCCGGACATGGAAACGAAGTATTTTACGAGAACATCATTGGGTGCAGTGTAAATTTCGTGCGACGTGGACGGGCGATAGGCAAAGATGACGCCCGGCTGCAGCTCTATCCGATGGCCGCCGATAATGGCATAACCCCGGCCGGAAACGACATACTCAATGGACGTGTATGGAAAGCGGGAACGAGAGACAACGTAGTCGGGATTGCAATGTTCGTAGCCGCCCATGACCAGCTCCAAGCGCGCCGTACGGGGTGGCGCGAGATTGAGAAAAAAGTAACGGGCATCTGAGACCTGTTTGGAAAGCAGACCGGCAACATCCTTTCGGACAATTTTAGACATGTTAATGCCATTTCTAAGCATTCCTCTCGAGGGCTGGCCAGTGTATTCTTGGTCAAGTTTACCCCATGCCTACCTCATCCTACCTGTTCCGCTTATTTTTCGCCACCTGCGCACTTGGATTGTTGCTGAGCAACCCAGTCTTGGGTCAAGCCACGGCTCAATCTCCCGGCACGTATGCTCCGCGTGACAAGACAAGGTTTCCTGATGCGCTGATGCCCACGGCCGAATCGGCTGCCAACCATACCTCGCCGATAGACAAGGAAATGGAGGGCCTGACGCACAAGCCAGCAGTACCATTGCCTATACCCGATGGCCCGGTGAAGCCGGATTGGGACTCTTTGCGCGCTAATTACAAAACGCCGGAGTGGTTTCAGGATGCGAAGTTCGGCATCTACATCCACTGGGGGCTGTACTCCGTGGCGGCCTACCACAACGAGTGGTACTCCATGCACATGTACAACACGTTTGTCGATTACCACGCGCAAACTTTCGCCCCACAGAATATTTTTGGCTACAAGGACTTCATTCCGTTTTTCCATGCTGAGAAATACAATGCCCAGGAGTGGGCGGATTTGTTTAAAAAAAGCCGGGGCGAAATATGTCGTGCCCGTGGTGGAGCACCATGATGGCTTTGCGATGTACGACAGTGACCTGACCATCTGGACGGCCGTCAAAATGGGGCCAAAGCAAGATTTGGTAGGCGAACTGGCCAAGGCCGTAAAAGCCGATGGATTAATCTTCGGCGTCTCGAACCACCGCATGGAGCACCACACCTTCATGTACCCGAAAGCCGGTCTCGCGAATGATCAATTTGATCCGAAGTACGCCGAGTTCTACGGGCCGCCGCAGCCTCCCGGACAGAGCGGGATGAACGACGCCAACGCCTCGCCCACATTTCAGGCCGAGTGGCTGGCTCGCATGCAGGAAATAGCCGACAAGTATCATCCGCAAATGTTCATCTTCGACAACGGTGTCAACAGCCGAGGCTACGATGATGTGAAACTGAAGTTTGCGGCGTATTATTATAATCAGGCAGCGAAATGGGGCATCCCGGTGAGCATTGACACGAAAAGCACCGCTTATCTGGCGGGGAGTATTCAGGACTACGAAACACGGCAGCCGACGGGATTACAATCCGCACCATGGCAGGTGGAAGACAAAATTGCTGGTAACTCCTGGGGCTATAGCGAGCTAAACTCGCCCATGGGCTACCGAACTGCAGCATCTATTGTGAGCGAATTGGTCACGGTAGTTAGCCATGATGGTTGCCTGCTGCTGAACATCTCGCCGCGGGGTGACGGCTCCATTCCCCAGCAGCAACAAGATATTCTGCTCGCCGTGGGCCAATGGCTCAATGTGAATGGCGACGCAATATATGGGACACGGCCTTGGGCGGTAGCGGAAGAAGGAGCGAATACGCATTTCACGACGAAAAATGGTGCGCTGTACGCCATAATCCAAAACGCTCAAGCTGAACAAGATGTCACCGTTACCTCACTGCCTAAAGGATATCCGCCCAATGGAAAAATTGCCCAAGTTGAATTACTCGGTCAAAGCGGCAGCATTAGCTTTACGCAGGATGAAAGCGGGTTGCACCTTAAGCTACCAGATACACTGCCAACGACCATTGCTTCGACATTGAAAATCACCTTTAATCTGCTCCCAACCTCTGCTTCACCATGAAAACCCCCAGAGTTTTTGAAATACTTTTTTGCGGGCTGGTTTTCTTAGGCATTATTGATTCCGCTGCGCAGGCAGCTGATTTGATAATGCATTATGACACCCCGGCCAACCTGGCAGGTGACTGGCAAAAGGACGGTAGAGTTGGTTCGCTACCGATTGGCAACGGGCGCATCGGCGGCATGGTGTTTGGCGGAACCGCTCAGGATTGGCTGCCGTTTAATGAAATTACACTCTGGAGCGGCGATGAAACCACACGCGGTACTTATCAGGCCTTTGGCGATTTGGGCATTTCCCTGCCCGGACATGACCAAGGCTTGAGCAATTACTCGCGCGATTTGGATCTGGAACAAGGCGTGGCGCATGTCTCCTACACCAAGGACGGCGTGGAATATAAGCGGGAATATTTTGCCAGTCATCCCGCCCAGGCCATAGTTGTGCATCTGACGGCCAACAAACCCGGTTCTTATACGGGCAAAATTGAACTGACGGACATGCATAACGGGACAATTACGGCTGAAGGAAATCGAATTACTTGCAGCGGCAATTTGGGCGCCTCGGCAGGGCGTACGACCAATCATGAGCTTTATGAAAGTCAGGTGGTGGTGCTGAACCAGGGCGGCAAAACTGCTGTAGATGGAAATGACATCTCGTTCACCGGCTGCGACGCAGTGACCATCGTCCTCGGCGCGGGCACAAGCTACATCTTGGACTACGATAAAAAATATAACGGTGAAAACCCGCATGCCAAACTCACGACGCAAATGGATGCGGCGGGCAAAAAATCCGCTGACTATTTGCTGGCGGAACACGAAAAGGACTACCAGGCGCTCTTTGGGCGCGTTGCTTTGAATCTCGGCGATACGACAGCGGAGATCAAGGCGCTACCACTGGACCAACGGCTTGCCGCTTACACCCAAAACGGCAACGACCCCGGCTTGGAGGCAATGTTCTTTCAATTTGGCCGCTATCTTTTGCTGTCGTCATCACGCGACATCCTGCCGGCGAACCTCCAAGGCTTGTGGAATGATAGCAATAGTCCCGGTTGGGGCTCTGACTACCATACGAATATTAATATCGAAATGAACTACTGGCTGGCGGAGCCGGCGAACCTGGGCGAATGCACTGCGCCGCTGTTTAATTTTGTGCAGGCGATGATTCCTTCCTACCGCAATATTGTGGCCAAAACGGCGGCAGCATCTCTCGCGGGTAATCCGCCCCGGCCATCACGGGGTGGCGATCCTGTCGAAACATTCTTGTCGTCGGACGGCAAACCGCTGCGCGGCTGGGCGGTGGCGACGCAATCCACGCCCTGGGGACAAACAGACTATACTTGGAACAAAAGCGCGAATGCGTGGTACATGCAGCATTTTTACGAGCATTACGCATTTACGCAGGATAAAGAATTCCTCGCCAAAGTTGCCTACCCGCTGATGAAGGAAGTCTGCCAATTTTGGGAAGATGACTTGAAAAAGCTTCCCGATGGAACTTATGTCGCGCCGCTCGGCTGGTCGCCGGAGCATGGCCCGCATGAAGACGGGGTAACTTATGACCAAGAAGTCATCTGGGATCTTTTTGATAATACTGTGCACGCCGCCGATGTGTTGGGGAATGATAAAGCTTTTCGTGACGAAATTGCCAACCTGCGCGACCATCTGGTGCAACCCAAAGTTGGCCAATGGGGACAGTTGATGGAATGGATGACGGAAAAGACCGGCCAAGCCTCTACGGACGGCCCGCTCGACACGCCGCAAGATCACCATCGCCATATCTCACAACTTTTTGGCCTCTACCCCGGCCACCAGATTACGCCGCAAACCCCCGATTTATTTGCCGCCTCCAAAGTCATCATCAACGCCCGCGGTGACGCCGGAGCAACCGAATGGTCGTTTGCCTGGCGCGCGGCGTTTTGGGCGCGTTTGCTCGATGGCGAAAATGCCTATGCACGGCTAAAACATGAGTTGGCGATTTCTACAGGAAACAAAGCGGGCACGGGCGTCAATTTCCTGGAAAATTATCCGCCATTCCAAATTGACGGCAACCTCGGCGCTACGGCGGCGATGTGCGAAATGCTGCTGCAAAGCCAGACGCCGGAGATAACACTGCTGCCTGCTCTGCCCAAAGCTTGGGCTACTGGCTCGTTTAAAGGTTTACGTGCCCGCGGGGGATTTGAAGTGGATGCGGCTTGGACGGATGGGAAACTGACCAGCGCGACAGTCCGTAGTATCACTGGCACAGGTGGCCAGGTGCGCTACGGGGACAAGGTGGTCAGTCTTGACCTTAAGCCCGGTCAGTCGAAGACTCTGGGGCCCGCATTGTAAGTTTCCATCCCCCCCATCTTCAAACGTATTAACCTCAAAAACCCAGACTTCGTTGCTTGATTTACCCGGCGCCCTCAAGCGTGACAAAATGTCTGGAAAAGGAAGCATCGAATATAACTGCAACAGAATGAAAAAGACGGCGATTGATGGCGCCACAGCCAGCCCTGCGGCCAACTTCAGCCGGTCGGCGCGCGATCGCCAAAAATAGTTGGGCGGCGAATAATGGTAGTGCGCCCAGACGAAACCGCCGAGGACGCAGGCTCCCAATAATGGCGCGGCGCCCACAAAAATAAAATTAACCCACGATTGCGGACTGATTCGGCCGAGCAGTCCCATCACTATCAGGACTACAACGATACTTGCGATGGGGACCATGGTCATCCAGCACAGCATGAGTATCGCCCAGGCGGTCCAAGACCGGTTGAGGTTCCTACCCTTAGGCAATCGCACAATCAACGGCCAGGCCAATGGCACCGCAAATGCGAAGGTAATCCAAAACCCCAAGATCGCTCCGGCCAACTGCCAATGATCGAGGATGGCTTGCATGGGGAAGGTTAGCTCTGTAATGCAAAGTAAGTCAATGCGGGAAAGACGATACTATATCTGACAAGAGGTACGCCCAAATCGCGCACGAGCAGTTCTTACGGGGTGGGTTTGTCCGTTGTGCTGGGCGCCGCAGGAGCAGAGTCGGCAGTTGCGGGCGCAGGTGCCGACTCCAGTCCTGACACTGTCGCGTCTTTAACCATGACCGGTTCGCCTTTTTTCACGGTGATTTTCACGTTCTTAAAATCAATCCCCTTCGCATTACGCACTTCGAGACCCGTCGCCGCAGTGATTTGCACATTATCCAGAGTAATATTTTCCGCATCCATTTCCGGCAGGCCGACAATCGAGCCCGCATTGGCCGGGGTGTCCGCTGTAACGTTGATGATGTGAATGTCTTTGTAATGCGGTGTCCGGGCGGTAATGGGCTGGGCCGTGTCCGTATCGGGAATTTTGGGCCCGCATTGTAAGTTTCCATCCCCCCCTCTTCGAAAGTTTTTGCGCTATGAAACACCCCTTCTTTCGTGCGAGTGCGCTCTGCGTGCTCACCCTGCTGACGGCCAACGCGCTGCCGCTTAACGCCGCCGATGCTCCGGCCAAAATTGACCTGAAGTACTCCTTCGGTCCACAAGTCGTGCCGGGTTATACGCAAGTGAAGCCCGAAGATAGCTACACCATTGAGCGGGGCTATGGCTACGACCTTAGCTCCACCGCTACCGTGGTGGACCGCGGCGGCGGCGACCCGCTGAAAGCCGGCTTTGCCAAAGGCGCCGATGGCCAGCCCTTTTTCTTTTCGGTGAAGCTGGCCCCGGGCGTTTACGACGTGAAGGTGACGCTCGGTGACACCAAGGGTGAGTCTACCACCACAGTGAAGTCTGAAACGCGTCGGCTGATGGTGGAGGAAGCGCACACCGCCACGGGCGACCAGACCACGCGTGAATTTTTTACGCATGTCCGTATACCGCAGATACCCGACGCCAAGCCGGGTCAGGACATCGTGAAGATGAAGCCGCGCGAAAATGCGCTTTCCTGGATTTTCCTCTCCTATGCGGACAAAAAAATTATGACCACGATGGAACTCGATTGGGACGAGAAACTAACCCTCGAATTTTCCAATAGCCATGCTGCTCTCTGCACGGTGGAAATCACCCAGCCGGAAAAACCAATTACCGTTTACCTCGTGGGTGACTCGACCATGACGGATCAAAACATGGAGCCGTGGGGCGCGTGGGGCATGCAATTCCCTCGCTGGTTCAAGCCGCCGGTGGTCATTGCCAATTACGCGGAGTCGGGCGAATCCGCCGCCAGCTTCTTTGGCGAACTACGCTGGCCGA
>Ga0206943_1238_pt1 | contig 12297 bp, 6 predicted proteins | sample Alteio_BWOrgHeat_7_FD_153243 | JGI IMG/M metagenome (GOLD analysis project Ga0206943, IMG submission 153243) | Enriched cells from forest soil in Barre Woods Harvard Forest LTER site, Petersham, Massachusetts, United States -... | ecosystem: Environmental > Terrestrial > Soil > Temperate forest > O... | reverse complement strand
AAGTTCGCAGTGTCGCCCGACAGGGTGGTGGTATTCGCCGGTTGTGCGGTAATCTTGGGCACGATGCCGACTGTCAGGGTTGCTCCAGGGCTGGTAAAGTTTCCGCCCGCATTGGTCACCAAGCACTGATAAACATTTCCATCTCCCGCCGTGCTGTTGGCCGTAGTCGTCAATGAAAGCTTGGCTGTGGCGGAGCCTTTGACTCCTGCGCCATCGGTCAGGTTGCCAAAAGCCCCCCCGTTTATTGATACCTGCCACTGATAGACGAAGGGCTTCGTCCCCGATGCGACAATCGTAAAGCTCGCGGGTTTACCAGCAATGACTGCAACATCGGCTGGCGTGCTGGTGGTGGGTGGAATATTAACCACCAGGTTCGCGACGATACTGGTCACGCTGCCGCCCGGATTGACGATGAGCACGGTATAGCGGCCAGCATCGGCCTGGGTGACATTGGCGATGGAGAAAGTGGAGCTGGTAGCATTGGCGATGTTAAGGCCATTTTTTTGCCAGTGGTAGAGAACCGTCGGTGTGCTCGCGTCGCTGACGACGACCGAGAAATTGGCGGTTTGCCCCGCCACCAACGACAGGCCGACCGGCGGGGTAGTAATAATCGGCGGCACATTGACGGTCAGGGTTGCTGCGTTACTCGTGGCGTTGCCGAAGCCATTGCTGATGAGACAATGGTACTGGTTGCCCGTGCCCGCATCGCTACCTGCGGTGGTGGCAAGGATGAGCTGGGCGGTCGTGGAGCCCTTGAGGCCTATGGTATCAGTCAAATTGGAAAAAGTGCTACCGCCATCCGTGGAGACTTGCCATTGATAAGTGATCGGTGAGGTGCCCGTGGCCGAAATTTTAAACGAAGCGAGATTCCCCGCTACTGCGGTGAAATTTGCCGGATTCGTCGTCACGGCTACCGCCACCGGGCTCGATATTTGCCACCCGATGTCCTGCAGCGCGGCCATGTCCAGCGTGGTCACATATTTGCGTGTGCCAACGGTGAGTGTCGGGTCCATTTCGGTCTCTTGCGACGTATTGGTGCCGAAAATAGTGCTCAAGGTGCCGTCCTTCCAGTGGCCCTTTCCGGAATCCAGCTTGGGATGCGTACCACCATTGGCGGTGGTGGAGTGCGTGCCGGTGAAAGAGGCGACCGGGACGGTATTGTTGCCTCCGACAATCTGATCTGTCCACGAAGGCGCCGTGCCAATGCCCAGCAAGTGGCCAAGCTCGTGGAGCGCTACGGAATAAAAATCATCTTCATTGCTGGGCACATCGCTCGTGCTTGGGTCGCTGTCAAAATACCAGCTGGCCGTGGAGCTGAAGGCAATGGAGCCGCCCCAAGGGCCGAAATCCGTCGGCGTGGTGGCGAGCGCACCGGACTGTCCGCGTGCAGCAACCGTGTTAAACCAGGCATTGGAAAAGCCGGTATCCGAGAACCCGCCGAATCCACCCAAGCCCAATTCCGTTCCGCCGAGGTTTGTCGCCCCACCCACATAGATGATCAATGTGTTGGCGGGGACCACTAAGTTTTGAATTTGGATGTCGGCGGCCTGATTATTCGGGTCCGAGGGATTAAAGGCGTCGGTGGTCCAGGTATCATTGCCGTGGTCCAGGGCCGATTGGGCAGAAGCATTAATCGCGGTCAGGTTGTCTGTTATATACGAACTGTAAAATTGCGCGGCGTCCTGCAGCAGCGTCTTCGCTTGCGGGTGGAGGCCAAAGAAATTGCCGGAGTCGTAGGTGTAGTCGAACTGAAAGGTCAGAGTCGCGCGCGCCGCCGTGAATAAGGCGAGCATCGAAAAGGCCAGCAGACCAACACCGGCATGGAAAAAATATTTCCGCGACATAGGGCGACAAGCATAGCGGGCGGGGGCCGGTCGCTCAAGCCCAGACGGGCGGGGTATTTGCCTTAATCTCGTTAAAAACGAATGATAAACCAGACCCTTTGGCTAACGTTGGATGGGGTTAGGCGGGGCCTCGGCCACGAAGGGGTTCGGCCCGGTATGGCCGGAGTGGGCGGCAAACTTCCCGGCGACCAGCGCCAGGCTTTCGCGCACTAGGGCGCCCATCGAATGGAGCTGCCCAAACGCGGCATGCTGGTGGTGCTCCGCCAGTTCCGCGCCCAGTTGGCCGATTTTTTCCGGGGTGGAAATCTCGGAGTGCTCCATTGCAGAAAGTAACGCGCCGATGCGCACCCGGCCGGTTTCCGCGCGGCGGAACATCAGCGCCTGCTCCTCGCGCTGGTACTGGCGCGCCGTCTGGTCGTTGAGGCGTTTCTGGCAATAATTCACCAGCGCCAGGTTGTCCTTGAAAAACTGCGGCAGGTAAAAGCGCATGCGCCCGTTGTACGATTGCTGGTCAAAGTCCATCGCGCGGATGCGCACCTGCACGCCTTCAAAGTCCGGCACCAGCACGACGACAAAGTTGTACGCGCGCATGTCGCCCAGCAGCCGCGCAAAGCAGCGCTCATTAAACTTCACCAATTCTTTCGCCAAACGCACCGAGGAGACATTTTGGTCGTCCAGCCAGCGCTTGATGAAGATGTCGCCCGGGATGCCCGCGATGTGTTCTTCGACGAGAGTATTGCCGCTCGTCAAAAAGTGCAGGCGGTTGGGTGAGAGCAAGTGCTCGAGCTCCAGCCCGTACACGCGCGAGGCATCGGCCTTCTTCACATAAAAGTGGTCAAAGTTATCGTTGTACGCGTTGACGATGCGGATGCGGAACGGGTGGCTGTTGCCAAAGGTGCAGTAGTCAATGCGGTCCACGTACAGGTGGTCCATGACGGAGACACTGCCCTCGGCCTGCATCAGCGCGTAGATTTGTTTGAGGCCGTGGTGCAGCGTTGTCATCTGCTCGCGCGGGTAGATGACGGATTCCCACAGCGTGTCCCGCCCGGCGGCATCGCGCAGCGGCGCGCCCTCGCTGAAGCCGGTCAGGTCTTTGTAGGTTACGGGCAGCTCCGCCTCGCGCCCGAACTTGACGAGATAGTCGCGCAACGGCTCGTTGATCGGGTAGGCCGGCTTTTTCGCCGTTTGCAGGATGGAGAGCGCGTCCTCGGGCATGGGGATAACTTACCACGACCCGACGCTAACGCAAAGGGGAAACAGGGATGGCCTTAATAATTAAGTCTATAAACAACCACTTCGTTATTAATCAAAGGCTGTTCGATCACAGTGTTAGCCATCGTTCCAGCGAGCCCTCCTCCATTGAGCAAACCTTCCTTGGCCTGATAAGCTTCCAAGGAGGGATATAGCTCGTATTCAAAATTGCCAGCATGGACGCCATTGGTCTGTTTATTGAAGAGCAAAACAAAAACTTTTCCGGAATGGAGAGTAAATACATGGGGCAACTCGCTGCCGGCGGTTATGGTGCCAATATCGTTAAGGTCGAGCGTTTTTCCCTCGGGAATAAAACTAAAGGATTCCCCGTCTGCGGTTGTTAAGGCGACAGGCAAGCCATTGGGAACGGTGTCCATATACGCGACGTCCATCTGTAGTAAGCGTGGTGAAGGAATAAAACTATGAAGTTCTTTCCCGGTGTTACCGGGTGCTTGCACCGCATAGTAGAGCAAGATGGAATTGTCTTGGTGAAGTTCCCCCCAAATTTTTAGCAGCTTCCCCGAAACAAGTGTAAAGGTTTTATAGCCGAAAGCATCAAGGTTGGCTGAATCTGAATCTATTTGAATCACTCCTAGATCATTGTTTGGTTTGGCCACGGCTGAGTGAGCGGCAACGGGTATGACGTTGGGTGGCGCCGGATGCGTCCAGACGGCAGAGTTCGAAGCCGGATTAGTTGTTTTCATCGGTGCCGCGAGGTTTGCCGTATAAAGAATGGCCATCGTCATTGTGCCTACCGCAAGTATGGCCACCGCGATGACTTTAATTCGGTGCGAATGGAAATAGCTTAAAATTCCGGATGCCTTGGTCAGCGTAGCTGCATGCAAAGATTTTCCCGTCACAGATGCGGCGAGTTTTTCCGGTGCAGTTGCCGTTGCCCCATGCGCCCCCAACGCCGACACCAGCAGCGCCGCCGTCGTCGCCACCCCGCGTCGGGAAAACCGCCCGCGCAGTTTTTCCAGCGCGCGTTCAACACGCATGAGCGCGGTGTTTTCACTGAGGCCGAGCAATTCGCCTAATTCGCGGTAATTCTTATTTTGAAAAAAGCGCAGCAACAGCGCCTCGCGGTCCTCATCGTGGAGCTGGCCCACGGCTTCGTCGAGCAGCGGACGCAATTGGGCCCAATTTACGTCCCGGTCTTCGGTGGTGAATTCGTTCATATTGCTCGCCTCCTGTTCACGATCAGTGCGCCGTTTAAATTCGCGCAGGGCTTTGGCCGCCGTAAAACGCGCACAGGTATGGAGCCAGCCGGCCAGCGTGGGGTGACCTTGCAACTTTCCCGCCTGGCGCGCCAATTCGGTAAACACGGTCTGGGTCACTTCCTCGGCCATGGGCACATTGCCGCGCGTGAGGCGCAGGGCCGCCCCATAGACCAGATTGACATTGCGGCGTACTACTTCCGCAAAAGCCGCCTCGTCGCGGTTTTCGCTATAGCGGCGCAAGAGCTCCTGGTCGGTTGTCATGGGGTGGTTGTTTATCTAGTAATACCACTCCGGGCGTCCAACCGCACAAAAATTTAAGGGGTAATTTGGACAGATCAACTTCGGTGCAGGATATGCAACTGCAGGTCGCCCTTTTCGTCACTTACCGGATGGAGAGCGCGTCCTCGGGCATGTGACTAATCTACGGCCCCCAGACCGAAAACGCAAAAGATAAACGGCCTATTCAATTTCCAACGGCTTGTCGGGTGTTTTTGTATCGTGGAGTGAAGCTTACCGTTTCTTGGCCATTCAGCTTGAATGAATACTCTTCGCCAGTTTGCGGAGGCGCTTCTGCTGGAGCGTCACGAATGTCGGCCCCAAGTGCTACATAATCCGTCTCCGAATCGAAGAGTGCTACACGAAGAACACCACCATTTACCGAATAATGCTGTTCGACGCTGCTGACATTGGTGGCAAATTCGAGCTCATAAATTTTTCCAGAATGTAGGGTAAACTTTTGCGGCACATCGGGTATTAGAACGACTTCGCCCAGTATATTTTCATCTATTTTGACGGAGACAGGGGTGAAGGTGACAATATCTCCGTTGAGGAAGGTTTCCACTATGGGCGTACCTGAGGGAACTTCGACGCTGTAGCCTTCTTCTGACTTTAATGCTCCGTGCGGGTTGTCGCCCAGCCAACTACCTTGTTGGAATCTGAACTCATACGCCGGGGAGATTTTTGAATTACTAATGCCGAATATGAAGCCTATGACATTGTTCCCGCTTATGCCCTGTGTCTCGATGTACATCACTTTCCCCGATTTGAGAGGAAACGAATAGTCTTTATTACTCGTCACAACAATTTTTCCAAAATCGTTTTTTCTCTCAGCGTCGTTATTTTCGGAGGCCGGAAGAGGCTTTAAGGCTGGAGCCACAACATACGATTTTCCGAGACTATTGTTCAAATTTAATGATGCGTCGGCAGGCAGTGGATGGCCTCGCTCCACAGAGAAGAGCGCGACACCGATTAGTCCTATCGCCGTAAGTGAGCAAAAAATGCGCAACAACTTTGGTATTGGCCATTGGGTTTGGAGGTTGGTCTTGGAGACAGATGCATTTGCCAAAGATTTTGCCGTTATGGATCCCGTAAAACTGCTGGGCACTGGTGTGCTTGCCCCATGCGCCCCCAACGCCGACACCAGCAGCGCCGCCGTCGTTACCACCCCGCGTCGGGAAAACCGCCCGCGCAGTTTTTCCAGCGCGCGTTCGACGCGCATTTGCGCCGCGCCTTCGCTGACGCCAAGGATGCTGCCGACTTCGCGATAATTCTTATCCTGAAAAAAGCGCAGCAGTACGGCGTCGCGCTCGCGTTCGCGCAGGTGGCCGAGTGCTTCGTCGAGCAGCGGACGCAGTTGCGCCCAGGAATTATCTTCGGGGGTTGTGGCAGTCTCATTCATGGCGCTGGCTTCCTGTTCAAGGTTGCGCCGGGTTTGCTCCTGGCGTACGGCGGTCAAGGTGGCGTACCAGGCGCTTGTATGCAGCCAGCCAGTGAGGGTTGGGTGGCGGAGGAGTTTCCCCGCTTTGCGCGCAAGATCGGTAAAGACCGTCTGCGTCGCATCCTCCGCCAGCGCCGTGTTGCCGTGGGCCAGCCGGACGGCAGCGCCATAAACCAAGTCCACATGGCGGCGGACGAGTTCGGCAAAGGCCGCTTCATCGCCTTCGCGGGCATATCGGCGCAGGAGTTCGGGGTCGGGGGTCATGGGGGCGCTTTTACCAGATAACCGCGTGCCATTGGCAGAATCCCACAAAAATCTTCACCCGGCAAGGGGCTGGTATCGCCAGCAGGAACAAACAGAGCGCCCCCTCACTTACTCGCCGGACTGAACCCTGCCACAACCACGCGATACAAACTGGTATCGCTTCCGCGCGTATCCCCTGCCAGGTATTCCAGCGCCCCGTCACTGCGCCGCACCGGGCCGGCAACAACTTGGTCGAAAGCCTTTTGTGGCACCTGGTCAATTACCACAAATTCTTTGCCGTTTTTGCGGGCTTGGTAGGCGGAATGTTTTCCGTCGAGGCTGAAGACCACCGGCGAGTTGGCGCCAGAAGCGGGGGAGGAGATGGCGGGTCCGTTGCGATCCGTCGTCGCATTCAAAATATCATGCGCGACAATGTCAAAGGGAGGCCCCATTACCCCGTCAATGACGACGTTATAGCTGGCCGCAATTTTTCGACTTTGTAGAGGAGTGCCGGTCGACGATCGCGCTATGGTAAAGGCATCGCCCGTGAGGTAGGCGGTGTGCTGGCTATCGGGGCTGAAATACACGTGCGCGGCTTGCGGCGGCCCGGCGCCGGGGTTGGGCTTGGCCACGCCGTCTACGACGATGGAATGCGTTACCCCAGCCGTCGGATCACCTTCCCACACCGGGTAGGCAAAGTGTTTCTCGTCGGGACTAAACGTAATTGCTTCGGTGCCGACGTAAGCATAAACCGGCCCGGGTTTGCCATCCACCACCACTTGATAGTTGCCCGAATCCATGGCGGTGTAAGCGGTATGTGCGCCACTGGGACTGCTCACGAGCGACGAAACCCGGATATGTACCGGCTGTTCCACCCCATCTACCACGGCGAATTTCAGGGGACCCGGCGGTGAAGTGCTGGCTGGCGCGCCACCAGCAGTAGTGGCGGAGCCCGCTGCTGCTGCGGAAGCGGCTGAAGTCGCCGACTTGGACCTGCTGGCCAGGTAAATAGTATGCAGGCCGTCACTGCTCATTAACAAGGAACTGAAGTTGGTAAATGCCTTCTGGGGTTTGCCATCCACGACCACTTGGAATTTATTGTCGGCGAACTTGGCGGCGAAGGCCTGGTGCGCGCCGTCGGCGCTCAAAGTCAGGGAAGTAACTGCGGGATATTTATCACCGGCCTTGCCATCCACCACCGCGAAGGATTGCCCGCTCTCGGTGGCGACAAAACCATAATGTTTGCTGTCGGCGCTGAAGACTGTTTGCGGGCCGCGGGGACCGATATTTTGGGTCAATTGCCCATTGGTAATTTCCTCATACGAATCGCCCGGCTTATCGTTGACCATCAGCCGCCAGCGTGCGCCATCTTTCTTGAAATGCACCTCGAGAGAGTTGTCGGGGCTGAATTGCGGCGGAGTAATTTCTTCGCTTGTCCGGTCCATATTGTCCATGGCGACGGAAAAGCCATGGAGCGTCCGGGCGACGACATAGTGTTTGCCGTCGGGGCTGAAATAAGCGGTGTCCGGTAGTTCCCTGGGGTAGGCCCACGGCAGGCTCATCAATGCGCCGTCGCCCATGATGGTAATTTTGTTGCCCGGGGCTAGGCCGCAAAGGATCTCGCGCTGCCCATCGGGGCTGAACCTGGCGGGCTGCGCGCCGAAAAGTCCCATGCCGACGAATCCAGCCAAACCTGTCACCGGTGTGCCATCTATCAGAAAAATCATTCCCGACCCATCAGTGGCAGCCTCCACAATGCGGCAACCTTTATCTGTTTCGGACACCATGATGGACAATGAGTTTAAGGTTGCCAGGCCAGAAGCAGAAACATTTCGCTCCGTCGGTGAAATCAGAAAGGTTTTTACTCCGATCGACCAAGGCACAAAGACCCCTAATTTGGTTTCTGCGTGTTGCCACGTCGGCGCGGCATCAGCGGCAGCGGCTGGCGGCGCCATAGCCAGCAAAACAAGAACTGCCGTAATAGCGCGCAACCAGGATAGGGGAATTCTCATGGCGTAATTGGCATAGACATTAAAACACCGACCATGCTTATTATTTGCCAATAATTTGACTCATGCAAGTACGGACAAGGAGGCTAGCGGAGATCAACCCATCAGCTTCACAATCTCTATGCCCAGGCGTTTGTAGCCCTCGTCCTTGAGTTCCTCCACTTGCTTTTGGTCCACATGCCGGCGGGCGACTTGGGCGCTCAAGCCGGAGTTGTCCACGGCATCGGGCGTCAGCATTTCCCAGTGGCCGGAGTCCACATCAATAATGGCGGCTTTCAGGCGGATGCGCATATGCTCGCTTTGGTCCGGCACCACCAGCCCCACAATCGGCACCCACGACAGGGTCTTGCCAACATTGCCCTCGACCGAGCTTTCCAGAATGCCCCAATAAACGATTAAGGTGCGCGCACCGGCACGGGCCGCGGCGAGGCGCAGGGTTAAGTCAATGGGCTGGCGTTGGGTGGCTTCGAAAGTGCCGGGCTTGGGTGGAGTGGATGGAACGCCACTAACAGGCATCACGTCGAGGTAGGGTTTGAGCTGCTGCACCATGCCATCGTCGGGGTATTGCGCGCCGGATTGCACGAGGACAATCTTGTCCCCCTTTTTGAGGCTGATCTTGGCGGCGTCCGTCAGCGCCGCATGAATGTCGCCCTCGGTGATTTGTTTGTTGGGTGAAATACCCAGTACGTCCAGCTCACTAAGTTCGCCGTGGTAGGCGGGGTTGGGCCGGTCGCTGACATCATAGGGAAACGACGGGTCGGTGGATACATAACCGGAATTGGAGATGGAGCGGGTTTCACAACCGGCGAGGAAAAGGGCCAGGACGAGTAGTGCAAGGCGGCGAAGATGGGGAATCATATATGTATTAGAAGTAAAGACGGTTCAGGGATTGCGTGATTAGACGGCGAGAGGGGCATAACGTTCAACGCCTTGTCGCGCGATGCCATTGCCAAGTCCTTAACGCAAAATTACCAGCCCGGCAGCTCGACCAGCCCCGGTACGACCGGACGCACCACTTATAAATCCTGGCTGCTCTTGTGGAAATGGACGGAGCTGCTTTCCCGCAATGAGACGGACGAGGCTCGTCGGCTCGTCATCCCGCATTTGTATCTCCGCTCGGGCAACACCAACGCCACTGTCCTTAACCCCGGCGCCAAGCCCGCCGCCGATATGGTTCCCGCTCCTGCCGATCTCGTCCAAAAAATCACTGGTACCGCCCGCAACCTGGCTAACGCGGCGCGCGTGCTGTTGCCGCCAGATGCTCCGGCGCCAAAAGACCAAACCCTCCTTGCCCTTGTTCCACCCAACATTGTGAGTGAGTGGACCGCCGACGAAAGTTTTCTGCAAACGCTGTTCGACACCCTTTCACCAGGAGACTACGCGCCGGGCGTACTGCGCAGCCTTGTCGCCATCCGCCAGGCGCAACCGGCAAAGTTTAAGGAATATCTCAATCTCGCCGTCGCCATCGCAGTGGTGGATGACCAAAAAATGCCGGTGTTCTGGCCTCACCGCCAGGTTACAACAGATCTTGTGCCGGTGAAACTCCAACCGGCGGCGGACTGGTTTGCCTATTGGGTGAAAACGAATGAATCCGGAGGCACGTATTTTGACCTGCGCAAGCTCACCCCCGAGCAACTCAAGTTTGTGGTGGATGCGCCGCTGGAGCCGGAAGAACTGGATTGGGCGCGCAAAAACATCCGCCACACCCGCGACGATTTTGCCAAAACCTTCAGCGACATCACCTACTCCGCCCAACGGGCGAGGGATAACATCGTGTCGTGGACCGACTCGCCTTACACCCTCGCCAATATCAAACAGCAAGGCGGCATCTGCGTGGACCAGGCCTACTATAGCATGATCGCCGGCAAAGCCCACGGGCTGCCCACCCTCTTTTTTGCCGGTCAGGGGGTGGACGGTGGCCACGCGTGGTTTGGCTATCTCAAAGGCACGGACCGGTGGGAATTGGATTGCGGCAAATATATTAACCAAAATTTTTCCGCCGGCATTGCACTGGATCCACAGACCTGGACAAGTATCAGCGATCACCAACTGGCCTTTATCACCGAAAATTTTCATTCGCGCCCGGAATACGCGGCTTCACGGGACGATCTCGTTGTCGCTGGTCTGCTTGAAGTCAAAGGGGACACCGCCCTCGCGGCCAAAGCTTATGACAGCGCCATCGCCGTCTGCTCGCGTAATGCCGATGCGTGGGATGCCAAAACGGCTTTCCTTGAGCGCACGGGAGCCGGTGTGCCCGTACTCACGGCCCACCATCAAGCAGCGCTGCGGCAGTTTTCCAGCCTCCCGGATTTGAAGGCTCAGCATCAAAAAGCATTGGCCGAACTGGCAGCATCCGCCGGGGATACGGCGAAAGCCGACGCCCTCACCCATCAAATCACGTTGCAAAATCAAGACGGGCGCACGGATATCGCGGTGGATGTAGCGGCCGATAAAGTTACTGCCCTCGTGCAAGCGAAGAAATTTTCCGAGGCGCTGACCGAGCACGATAATCAGCTCACTACGCTGGGCCGCAAAGCTGGCGGCAGCTTTTTCTATAAAGTCACCCAGCCGCTGGTGGAGACATTGGTGGCCAACAACTCATTAGCCTTCGCCAAACAAGCGCTCGATAACGCGCGCACGACCCTGGCCCCCGAGGCCAACAGTGCCCTCGCCCGCGATATGCAAACGTTGCAGGACACCATCACTGTAGCCAAAGTCGCGCCTTAACCGCGCCCCTTAGCTCAGCAATAACAGCGCCGGTGTTTCCAGAACCGTCTTGAGGGCGACGAGGAATTGCGCGGCGACGGCGCCGTCAATGACGCGATGGTCGCCGGAAATGCCGAGAATCATCCGGCGGCCGGCGACAATGTTGCCTTGGGCATCCACGACCGGTTTGTTCAACGTCGCCCCGACCGAAAGAATGCCGGCATTCGGCGGATTGATGATGCCAAAGAAGCCAGTGACGCCGTACATGCCAAGATTGGTGACGGTGAACATCGAGCCCGTCATTTCGGCGGGCGTGAGCTTCTTCGCACGGGCCTTGGCAATGAGCGCCTTCGCCTCGACGGAAATTTGCCGGAGGCTTTTGCTGTCGGCATCACGAATGACCGGAGTGAGCAAGCCGTCTTCCAGCGCGACGCCAAACGAAAGGTGCACACTGCCGTAACGTTGAATGACCGGGCCGTTTTCACCCTGGAGCCAGGCCGAATTGACGGCGGGCACACGGCGCAACGCTTCGACAGAGCCTTTTAAGATGAAGTCGTTGACGGTGAATTTGCCGCCGCCTTTTTCCGCCGGAATGTCGCCGAGCGCGGCATTGAGGCCCTCGCGCATGTCGGCCAGGGGCCCGGCATCAATTTCGATTTCGACGTAGAAATGCGGAACGGTTGTCTTGGACTCCAGCAACCGGCTCGCGATGATGTTGCGGATATTGGAAACGGGAATCTCCTGGTCTTCACCAATCGGGCCGCTGATGGAAGCGATGGAGGAAGCGGAACCTGCAGCCGCACCGGTCGATGCTGGTTTGCCGGAAGCGGCCAGTACATCCGCACGGACGATGCGACCGCCAGGCCCTGAGCCTGTGACGCCGGAAAGCGAGACACCTTTTTCCTCGGCCATTTTTTTTGCCAAGGGGGAAGCTTTGATGCGGACACCGGAAGGAGCAGCCGCAGGCTGGGCCACTGGTTGAGCAACCGGGGCCGCCGGTTTTGGAGCAGGCGCAGCAGCCGGCTTGGGAGCGGGAGCGGCCGGGGCGGCGGCTTTAGGCGCAGGCTTGGCGGCAGGGGGCGGGGCCTTGACCGTCACGGTCGGCGCATCTGGGATGGCCTCGCCAGGCTGGCCAATAGCGCACATCGGCGCACCGACGGGCACCTGGCCACCGGCGGGGACGTAATGCTTGAGCACGACGCCAGCAGCGAAATTCTCGACCTCCATGGTCGCCTTGTCCGTCTCGACCTCGCACAACATGTCGCCGGACGCGACTTTGTCGCCTTCCTTCTTCAACCATTTGACCA
>Ga0206943_1228_pt2 | contig 12411 bp, 8 predicted proteins | sample Alteio_BWOrgHeat_7_FD_153243 | JGI IMG/M metagenome (GOLD analysis project Ga0206943, IMG submission 153243) | Enriched cells from forest soil in Barre Woods Harvard Forest LTER site, Petersham, Massachusetts, United States -... | ecosystem: Environmental > Terrestrial > Soil > Temperate forest > O... | reverse complement strand
TCTCAAACTCTTCGCGACCGACCTTTCCTCCGCCGAGCTGCGGCACTTGATTGACCGCTCGTACATCCGCTTCGCGCATCCGGATGTTGCGCCGTTGGTTGAACTGCGCGCGGGCTTGTGGACGCTCGAGCTTTTTCACGGTCCGACCCTCGCGTTTAAAGATTTCGCGCTGCAGCTTCTCGGTGGCCTCTACGCGAATCAGATTTTACATACCGGCGTTTTTCTTAACGTCCTGGGTGCAACCTCCGGCGACACCGGCTCCGCTGCCATCCACGGCCTACTCGGCATGGAAGGCGTCCGCATTTTCATTCTCTATCCCCGTGGCCTAATCTCTCCCTTGCAGGAACGCCAGATGGCCTGCACCGGGGCGAACAATGTTTTCCCGATTGCGATTGCGGGTAATTTTGACGACGCCCAGCGCATCATGAAGGAGTTGTACAACGACCAGGAGTTCCACGAAAAGATGCGGCTCTCGGCGGTCAACTCCATCAACCTCGCGCGCATCCTCGCGCAGTGCGTGTATTACATCCACGCCTGGCGCCGCCTGCCGCAGGAAGTGCGCGACGCCGGCCAGGTCGAGTTCATCGTGCCCACCGGCAATTTTGGCAACGTCTTTGCCGGTTGGCTCGTGCAGCAGATGGGCCTGCCCATCGGTCGCTTCTGCGTCGCCACGAACCAGAACGACATCCTCTACCGCTTCTTCACCACCGGCCATTACGAAAGCGGCGCCGTCCACCCCAGCCTCGCGCCGTCGATGGACATTCAGGCTGCGTCCAATTTCGAGCGCTTCCTGTATTATTTGGAAAAAGGCGATTCTGCTTCCGTGCGCAGCATTATGGAGACGCTGAAGTCCAAGGGCAAATGGACCGCGAAGAATTTCGACACCCAGATGTTCCGCGCCACTCGCGCCAACGATGAGGAAATCCGCGAGATCATTGACGACGTGTACGCCTGCTTCCGCTACGTCGTGGACCCGCACACCGCCTGCGGCTTTGCCGACATTGACCCCGACCGCCCGACCGTCGTCCTCGGCACCGCGCATCCAGCGAAGTTCCCCGACACTATTGGCGCCGCCCTCGGCTTCGAGCCCACCGCCCCCGCGCTCGAAATGCTCAAGGAACGCATCGTCCTCCGCTACGAACTCCCCGCTGACGTCGAAGCCATCCGCGCGTTTTTGGAAGAACACGGGTGCTGAATAAGCGAACTCACAATCCAATTGCTGCGGCAACCCACCCCAAGTCCGGGTAATACCAAAAAGCAATTTCCTATCGGTACCAGATGGAAAAGATCTTGGGTTTTTGAACTATCGTGGATTATATGATTGCATCAGACGCACAATCTACTTCACCTTAGTGTCATCTCCAGATATTGCGCTATTGGAGCACCATTTAGTGTACTTCTCCCGATGAAATGGCATTTTAGTCGTAAGCTCCCAAGTGATGTCACACGCGATCCGATCGCGGGCGAGTTTTTCGCATCTGATGCCATCAAAGATGCGGGCGAGGCCTTGGTTCGCGAGGGAATTCAAAACTCCCTTGATGCCCGACTTAATGTAACCGATGTTTGTTGTATCCGAATTTTTCTTTCAGCTGAACGAGGTGCAATCGACGCCCAAAGACACAGCCGTTGGTTCGAATCGGCCTGGCCTCATTACATGGCCCCAAAGAACGGACTGAAAAGTGGTTCAATTTCGCCAGAGAAAAAATGTCGGTATCTCGTGTTTGAGGATTTTGAAACCACTGGTTTGACTGGGAGCACTGAGCAGTACGACCCGATTGATGGACAAAAGAATGCTTTTTTCTATTTCTTCCGAGCAGAGGGCAAGACAGAAAAGGAAGGGGATGATCGCGGTCGCTGGGGAATTGGTAAACAAGTCTTTCCCCGTTCAAGCAGGGCACAGACATTTTTCGGCTATAGTGAGACTGCCGATGGGCCAGCTCTCATGGGACGTTGCATTCTAAAACACCACCATATTGACTCAGGTGCGTGCTTTAAGCCTGATGGTTATTTTGGCGTCCAAAAGTCAATTTCCAACGACATATTTACGGTTCCAATTCAAGATGCTGAAATAATTTCACAGTTCAAAAACGACTTTCAATTGAGTCGGAAATCCGGTCAAACTGGCTTGTCAATCGTTGTACCCTGGCTTGATGATGGAGATGAAGAAGACCCGGGCAATCAAGGTTTTGGCCGAAACGCGATAAGCATAGCCGCCATCAGCGGCTACTTTATACCCATCATGGAAGGTCGACTCGAAGTTATCGTAGAGGATCATATTGGCTCCTATCGTATTAACAGTGAAACTTATCAAGGCGTACTTGGGCAAATTGAATCTTCAGGCGACAAAAAGCTAAAAGATGAGGTCAAGCGATTTCGAGCATACCTGGAAGTTGCCGAAATTGCAAAATCCGGAGCATTCCGGGATTTTGCTCTCCCAGCATGCAACTCAATGAAAGCTGAATGGACGGCAGAAATGCTTCCAGAAGCACAAGCCCAAGAGATGCGTGAAGCGCTCTCTGCAGGGGAAACGATTCGGGTCAAATCAACATTAACAGTTCGACCAAAAGAAGGCTCTCCAATTGAGGATTCATTTTTCTGCTTGGTTCGAAAAGTAGACGATTTTTCGGCAAAACCCTGTCACGTTAGGGAGGATCTAATAATTTCTGAAGTTGCGCGGTGGCCCATTAATGGGTTCGTTTGTTTGATTCGGGTGAATCGTGGTCCATTAGCTACTTTATTGGGAGATTCCGAAAATCCATCTCATACTGAGTGGCAAAAGGACTCAAAGAATTTTAAGGGTAAGTATACATATGGTGGGGTCGCCATCGAATTCGTAAGTTTATTTGCTCATTCCCTAGTCAGACGAATTCACGCTACATCTCGACATCTTGACCGGAAATTATTGGCGAATCTTTTCTATGATGAGCTGCCAGAAGCAGAGCAAGCACCAACTAAGCCAAAGCCGCAGTCGGCAAAAGAGACTGATAAACCATTTATGCCCCCAGTCATTGGGCGGAGCGAAATTCGAATTACAGAGACCCGCAACGGCTTTTCAGTTTTTCCAGCGGGCCCACCATTTCGTCTGGGCGCACGAATAAATTTGAAAGTCGCCTATGAGACCTCAAAGGGGAACCCATTTAAGGCATACAAGATTTTTGATTTCAATTTAGAAGACGATGTGATCACCAAAAAGCAGGACGGTTGCGAAATCTCTGTTAGTTCCGGGAATAATATGGTGATTATTGTAAAGGATTCGAAGTTTTCCCTGCATGTTTCGGGCTTTGACATAAACAGAGATTTGGTCGTAAAAGCGAAATTAGAGGAAGAAGGCGATCAAAATATTGATTCGCCAGACACAGCTACAATTTGACATGGCTACGAAACGCATAAAATTTTTGCGCAGAGAAAAGATTTTGCAGTCTGATATTGAAATCAGACTCGAGGTGCTGGGCCTTGCAAAACAGTTTTCCGCAAAGTTGAATTTAAAGGATTATAAATTTCCTACCGACGCTCAGGTCTATATCGACGCGAAGCAGCTTCTTGAAAGAATTCGCTTTGACTTTGGAACAGTGGGAACGCCTAGACCTACCACTTCAATCGATATTTCACGCTTAAAAGGTGAACGAGTTACTTTTGATGTTCTTGTCGTCGATTTGAAGAACTCACGTAAACTCGGTTCTGCGGAGACTGTTCGGCCTACTAAAGTTGGAGACCAGAAAAACCTCCCGAAGGAACTTTTACCTATTGACGCATCCAAGCATCTTGACGGTGTCTTATGGAGGATTTCATACAGCGATAACTGGGAGAGTAGCGTAGATGCTCCTGTACTTTTGCTTGATCGATCAGCTACACGCGATTCAGCCGCTGATTTTATAGGAAATAACTGGGTCGCCAGTTTAGTTCTTCCGTCAGCGATGAGAGAAATTCTCACAAGAATTTTGTTGATTGAAGACCATACTTATGCGCCAGATTCAACATCGTGGAGAGACGCCTGGTTGCGATTTGCAATCAAGTATGCGGAGCAAGAATTGCCAGCCATTGCTGACGACCACAATGCGCAAGACAGTGACGCGGTTGAAGGATGGATAAATGTGGCCGTTGGTAAAATGTCAATGCAGGCTCAATTTTTAAACAACCTGCTTAAGGAAATAAACCGATGAAAGCCCGCCGCTTCACCAACAAAGGAATGGAGGCATTCGGGAGTTATATCTCGATAGCGAGAGCAAATCACAAAGCGCTTATCGATGTTGGCCCAGTTCCGGATGCACTGATTGTTGGCGAGGAGCTTACCGAGCCAACCGAATATGAATTGCCCGACGAGCCCCAGTCGTTCGCAGACAAACTTTCGATTGGTCGTCTTTTTACGAGAGTTATACCTACTGAGCGCAATAACGAGGCCCGTATTGACGTTGGTTTATGGTCTTGGTTTGCGGCCAAATATTTTGATCAGATTACATCCAATAGAAAAAAAATTAAGGAAGAACGTGCATATGTAGCCAGCATAAGTTTTGAAGATTTCTACCGGCATTTGATTCTTGGACCTTACTATTTGTATTTCATTTCCCGAGACGACCCGGAACGTGTTAGAGTTTTGCTCTATGATGAACCCACTACAATGAATGAAGTCATGGTTCAGTTTGGATCCTACCAGACACTTATGCAAAATAGAGAACTTCAGTCTCTTATCCAACAGCTATACTACGATGAAGCCTCTAAGCGCATCAAACGCGGCGCAGGCGGTAAAGGGGCTGGGGCACCTCGAAGGCTCATGGACTTCTTCCGTCAAATCGAACTCAACTATGATCTAGGCAGTATTTCGAAAAATCGCTTTTGGGAAATTCTACCTGCCGAATTCGAAAAGTTTAAGAAATAATCGGGCGCACAGAAAGCGGAAGAGAAAGGAAAGTGGATTCAGGTTGTTTTGTGGATAGTTATTTATCGTGGGGAGTAGCTGCCCGGAATGCTGCGTCAAAACGGATACAGCATCAATTCACGGACGGCCCTGCCTTGCCTATAATATGTAACTATCTATCGGTTTGACATTTTTCTAAGATTGCTGTTTTCTTGACCTCACAAGTGAATACTTCGCGCCTCATTATTGGTTCCCTTGGCGCCCACCGAATTCGGTAGGGGCGGCAACGCTTGCGCCTAAGTTGCGCAAATCGCGGATGGCCGGCCCCGGTTAGTTTTCTCCCCTTGCGGGTCTTTTTGCCTCCGTTAGGCCTGCCCGCATTTTCTCATTTCAGCTAGTTTTTCCATCTTCCATTTTCCATCTTCCATTCTATCCTCTTCCCTCCCATGTCTTCCGCGGCCAAATCCTCGACCGACTCCCCCAACCTCGTCCTCACCTATGACACCACCTTGCGCGACGGCACGCAGGGCGAGGGCGTTTCCTTCAGCGTGGCCTCCAAGCTGCGCCTCGTCGAAAAGCTCGACGCCTTTGGCATGGACTACATCGAGGGCGGCTGGCCCGGCTCCAACCCGCGCGACCAGGAGTTTTTTGACAAAGCCCGCGGCCTGAAATTGACCCACGCCAAGCTCGCCGCCTTCGGCTCCACACGCCGCGCCAACACCGCCGTGGCCGACGACGCCCAGGTCAAGATGCTCCTCGATTCCGGCACGCCCGTCGTCACCATCTTTGGCAAATCCTGGCTCCTCCACGTCACCGAGGTTCTGCGCACCACGCCCGAGGAAAACCTCGCCATGATCGGCGACACCGTCCGCCATCTCGTGCAAAATGGCCGGGAGGTCATCTACGACGCTGAACATTTTTTCGACGGCTATAAAAATAATCCCGACTACGCGCTCAAGACGCTCGACGCCGCGCACACGGCTGGCGCCGGTTGTTTAACGCTTTGCGATACGAACGGCGGCACGCTCGTCGCGGAAATCCACAACATCACTGCCGAAGTCGTGCGCCGCTTCCCCAGCACCCGCGTCGGCCTGCATTGCCATAATGACGCTGGTCTCGGCGTCGCCGTCACCCTCGCTGGAGTCGAAGCCGGTGGCACGCTCGTCCAAGGTACCATGAACGGCTTTGGCGAGCGCAACGGCAACGCGAACCTCACCACCATCCTGCCCAACCTCGCGCTCAAAATGCAGCGCGAGATGTTCTGCAACAATCATCTGGCGGAACTGCGTGATCTCTCCCACTTCGTGGACGAACTGGCCAATTTTCGTCCCGACCCCAAGGCGCCTTACGTCGGCGCCACCGCGTTTGCCCACAAAGGCGGCGTCCACGCCGATGCGGCCAACAAAGTCGCCCGCTCCTACGAACACATCGACCCCGCCCTCGTCGGCAACACCACGCGCGTGCTCGTTTCCGACATGTCCGGCCGCGCCAGCGTGATGATGAAGGCCCGCGAACTTGGTCTGGAGCTCGACGCCAAATCGCCGAAGTTAAAAGACTTCCTCGCCGAGGTGAAAGCGCGCGAATTCCGCGGCTATCAATTCGAAGCGGCCGATGCTTCCTTCCTCCTCCTCCTGAAACGCACGCTCGAAAACTGGCACGAGCCGTTTGATGTTCTCGGTTACCGCCTCGTCGTGGAGCGTGAAGGCTCCGGCGCCGAACTGGCCGAAGCCACCGTTAAAGTAAAAGTTGGCGACAAGGTTCACCACGAAGTCGCGGAAGATGCCGGCCCCGTCGGCGCGCTCGACCGCGCCTTGCGCAAAGCCCTCGAGCCAAGTTTCCCGTCATTGCGCGATGTTCACCTCGCCGACTTCAATGTCCGCATCGTGGACACCGGCCAGGGCGCCCAAGCGGTTATCCGCGTATTGGTGGAATCCACCGACGGGCACGAAAGTTGGGGCACCGTGGGCGCGTCGGACAATATCATGGCGGCTTCCTACGAAGCACTGTGTGATTCCTACGCCTACAAACTTCTCCGCGACTCCGGAAAGAAAAAATAGCGCGAACTACTCTTTCGGGAACAGGCGGAACCGCGCCTGCTCGCGGATCGAGAACAGCGACACGGCCAGGTACTGGTCTGTTGCCCGCAGGCGGCGGCTGATCTCGCGCGCCAGGTTCAACAGCATAATGGCGTACACCCGCGTGTTGCGCAGGCTCAGCTTGGTCAGGTCAATATTGTCAATTGCCAGCACCACCGTATTGGCTTGGGAAATAACTGTGGCCGAGCGCGGTTGCTTATCAATCAATTCCATTTCCCCAAAGGTGTCGCCGGCATGCAGCGTCGCGATTTTCTCCTGTGTTTCGCCTTCGCGGGAAACGATCTGCTTCAAAATGTCCACCCCACCGCGGTAAATGACGTAAAGCGAACCGCCATGTTCACCTTCGGTAATGATGCGTTCGCCACGCTGGTACTCCTCCACCCGGAACAACACAGGGAAATCCTTCAAATCGTCCGCCTCCAACCCGGCAAATAAGGCATGGCGCTGGAGAAAAGCAGGATCAATGGTTATTTGCGCAGGGGCCGGCTTACTCATGAGCACGATGCCGCCCGGAATGGAAGCGGCGCCTTTCTGAGGGGGATTCTGCATAAATAATCCTAACAGGCAAGCTAAGGCGGCCTTACAGTGATGAATTGTCCGCCGAACAAAACTTGGCCATTCGCCAACTCCGATCGAATATCCAAGAATTCCGCTGGGCTGGTTCGATCAAGGACGCAGACGAACACTACGCCCCTCACCTCCCCATCATTCTCACTAAAAACCGCTCCAAGTTTAATCGGCAGACATATCCTGAGCTTAAGGATTAGTTCTACCTGATCCCATAAGTTCAACTTACGCCGAATGAATTATGTTCCCATAAGGAACAAGTTCTCCACAAGTTGTTCACAATTGATCTACGAGAATGCAGGAGGGCAAATTTTCCACCACAACTTGCTACTTATCAGCCTTTTGTGCCGCAAGCCCCCCGAGGAATGCTCAATCCGCCTTCACAAAAGCGCGCGGCTTTTTCATAACTGCGCCGTTCCAGGAAATGTACCAGCTCTGCGGGCATTTCTCCGCGATTACTGGTCAAAATTATTTCCACATCCGCCAGAGAAGCCATAAGTTTCGCCAAGCCCTCTTTGCCGGGTTTCGGTGTGCTTACTTCCCCAAGCAATTTTTGCAGTCGTGGCAACCAACTAGGTTCAGAAACATTCATCATGGGATGCCTATACCTTGAAATGAGTGTTATCCTAAGTCAATGACCAAATTAATGAACCTAAGTTCCAGGTGTTCCATAACTGTCTTTCTTTCAGCATTATAAAATAAATTGTTACGGAATTTATTGATAAAGACAGACTAGTTTGTCTGTTAATGTCGCGTTTTGGTCTGTTTGTCCCTTGCTAGAATTTTTTTATCATGTATGGTCAGCAAGTCTTTTAACTCAATTTACCCCCTACTCCATTAGTCGCCATGAAAAACCTTTCCTTTGCCAATCGGTGGAACGCCGATTTGATTGACCGTTATTACGAGAACTGGCTGCGCCAGCCCGAAAGCCTTGAGCCTGATTGGCGCGCCTTCTTTGAAGGCTTTGAACTTGGCCAAACCCGGACCGACGCCGCGCCTTCAGCTACTGCCACCGCCACGATGCCCGGCGGCGTCTCGCCAGAGTCCACCGCGCCGGTTGATCCCATTCTCCAAGCCCGGGCTATTGGCGCCATCTTTGCGTACCGCGGCATTGGCCATACCCAAGCCCATCTCAACCCGCTGCAGATCCAGCCGCCGCAGAACCCGCGCCTTTCCCTCGACCGTCTGGGCTTCACCCCCGCCGACCTCGACCGCCCCTGCTTTACCGGCAACTATCTCAATGGCGGCGTCATGACCGTGCGCGAGCTGTTGCGCAAACTACACAGCACTTATTGCGGCACCGTCGGCGTGGAATACCTGCACATCCAGGATACCAAGCGACGCCGCTGGCTCCAGGCTCGCATCGAGCCATCCGAATTAAAACCGGAACTGCCGCGTGACGAAAAACTTCGTGCGCTGAAGAAAATTTCCGAAGCCGAAGCTTTCGAAAGTTTTCTCCACACCCGCTACGTCGGACAAAAAAGATTTTCCCTTGAAGGCGGCGAAACCCTCATTGCCGCAATGGAAACGTTGATCGAGCGCTGCCCATCATCCGGCGTCGAAGAACTTGTCATCGGCATGGCCCACCGCGGTCGCCTCAACATCCTCGTCAATACCGTCGGCAAATCTTACGAGTACCTGTTCCGCGAATTTTCCGAAAATTATGTTCCCGACACTACGCACGGCGATGGTGATGTAAAATACCACCTTGGCTACGAAGCGACACGCACCACCTCCGCCGGCCAGAAAGTCCACCTCACCCTCGCCGCCAACCCGAGCCACCTCGAAGCCGTGAATCCCGTCGTCGAAGGCAAGGCTCGCGCCCGCCAGCGCCGTCGTAACGACATAGTCGAACGTAAGAAAGTCATCCCCGTGCTCATCCACGGTGATGCCGCCGTCATCGGCCAGGGCGTCGTGCAGGAAGTGCTCAATATGTCCCGCCTCGCCGGTTACGGCACGGGTGGCACGATCCACATCGTCATCAATAATCAAATCGGCTTCACCACCGAGCCCAAGGATGCCCGCTCCAGCATGTATTGCACGGACATTATGAAGATGATCGAAGTGCCGATCTTCCACGTGAACGGCGATGATCCGTTGGCGATGGTCCGGGTGACCCAACTAGCGCTCGATTACCGCCAGGCCTTTGGTGACGACGTCGTCATTGACATGTATTGCTACCGCCGCCATGGCCATAACGAAACGGACGAGCCGGGCTTTACCCAACCAACCCTTTACCGCCAACTGGCTCAGCATCCGAAAATTTCGCAGACCCTCGCCCGTCGCCTCATTGCCGAAGGCGATATCACCGACGCCGAAGCCACCAAGCTTTACGAACAATTCCAGCAACACCTCGATGAAATCTTTCTGCGCGTCAAGAAGGACGAGGAAATCCAAAAGGCGGAACGCGAGGTCAAAAAACGTTCCAGCCTCGCCACACCTTTTCGTCCCATTTATTCCTTTGATTCGCAGCCTACGGCCGTCTCGCAGGAGAATTTGGAAAAAGTGGCTAAAGCACTGGTCACTGTGCCGGAAAACTTCACCGCAAACCCCAAGCTTCGCGCTCAACTGGATAAGAAGTGGGCCGTCTTCCAAAAAGGCGAAGGCTTTGACTGGAGCCTCGGTGAAGCGCTGGCCTTCGGCACGCTCTTGCAGGAAGGAACTCCTGTGCGCCTTTCCGGCCAGGATTGCGAACGCGGCACGTTCAGCCATCGCAATTCCGTGTTGTACGATACCACCAACCGCACACCCTATGTGCCGCTGAACAATATCGCGCCGAACCAGCCCAAGTTCTGCGTCTACAATTCCAGCTTGTCCGAATACGCGGTCCTCGGTTTCGATTACGGCTACTCCCTCGATTACCCGGAAATGCTCTGCATTTGGGAAGCGCAATTCGGCGACTTCGCCAATGGCGCCCAGGTGATGATTGACCAGTTCATCACCAGCTCCGAATCCAAGTGGCAGCGCACCAGCGGTATCACCATGCTGCTGCCGCACGGCTACGAAGGCCAGGGCCCCGAGCACTCCAGCGCCCGCCTCGAGCGATTCCTTCAAGCTTGCGCGGAGAACAACATCCAGGTCTGCAATCTGACGTCCCCGGCCCAGCTGTTCCACGTCTTGCGCCGACAGGTAAAGCGCGAATTCCGCAAGCCGCTCGTCATCATGTCGCCCAAGAGTCTCTTGCGCCACCCGGAATGCGTATCCAAACTCACCGACTTCACCGAAGGCAAGTTCCAGGAAATTCTCGACGACCCGGCCGCACCGGCGGGTCCCAAGCGTCTCATCTTCTGCTCGGGCAAAGTTTATTACGATCTCCACAAGTTGCGCACCCAGCATAATATTCGCAACACCGCCATCATCCGTGTCGAGCAGTTCTACCCGCTCAATACAGATTTACTCCAAACCATCCTCAAAAATTACCCGGGATTTGAAAAGATTGTCTGGTGCCAGGAGGAACCGCGTAATATGGGTGGCTGGACGTTTATGGCCCCGATCATCGAGCAAATCACCGGCATGAAGCCCGTCTACGCCGGCCGCAAGGCCAGCGCCAGCCCGGCCTGCGGCTCCCTCAACATTCACCGCATCAAGCAGGACGCCCTGGTCGAACACGCCTTTAACGCTTAATTTATACCCCTACCCTCAATGATTGACGTAAAAATTCCCGCCCTTGGTGAATCCATCTCCGGCGGCATCCTCTCCAAATGGCACGTTAAAGACGGCGACACCGTCACCCGCGGCCAGCCCATCTTCGAACTCGAAACTGATAAAATCACTTCCGAGGGTCAGGCCGAATCCGCCGGACGCATCTCACTTAAAGTAGCTGCCGGCGCCGAAGTCACCATCGGCCAGCTCGTCGCCACGCTCGACGAAACTGCCGCCGCCAGCGCTGCCCCGGTGGCCGCGCCTGCCGCACCGGCTGGTGCCCCCGCCGCTGCGCCCGATGCGCCGAAAAATGATACTCTCTCTCCTGCGGCCCGTCGTGTCGCCACGGAAAACAAAGTGGATCCTGCCACTGTCGCCGGCACCGGCAAAGGTGGCCGCGTGACCAAAGGCGATTTGCTCGCTGCGCCGCCCATCAGCGCTCCCGTTCCCGGTGCGCCAACCGGAGGCGCCGTTTCTGCACCTGCCGCGGTTCCCGCTCCGGCAGCCCGCCCTGCTGCCACCGGCGAACGCTCCACGCGCTCCAAGATGTCTCCGCTGCGCAAGCGCATTGCCGAGCGTCTCGTCGCCGCCCAACACAACGCCGCCATTCTCACCACTTTCAATGAAGTGGACATGAGCGCGGTCATGGAACTGCGCAAAAAGTTTCAGGACGACTTTGTCAAACGCCATGGCATCAAGCTTGGCTTCATGTCCTTCTTTGTGAAGGCCGCCGTCCAGGCGCTCAAGACCGTCCCCGCGCTCAATGCCCAGATCGAGGGTGATGAGCTGGTGCAGAACCATTACTACGACATTGGTGTCGCCGTGGGTACCGAGCGCGGTCTCATGGTTCCCGTCGTGCGCGATTGCGACCAGCTTTCCTTTGCCGGCGTGGAAAAAGGCATCGGCGAGCTTTCCAAAAAAGCGCGCGATGGAAAAATCAAAATCGAAGACCTGCAAGGCGGCGTCTTCACGATTTCCAACGGCGGAATTTACGGCTCGATGCTCTCGACGCCGATTCTCAACCCGCCCCAAAGCGGCATTCTCGGCCTGCACAACATCCAGGAGCGCGCCGTGGTCAAAGACGGGCAGATCGTCATCCGCCCGATTATGTACCTTGCGCTGAGCTACGACCACCGCGTCGTGGACGGCAAGGAAGCCGTCACCTTCCTCGTCAATTTGAAGCAATCCATCGAAGACCCAGCCCGCCTGCTCTTCGCCCTCTAATCCCATGCCCGACCTCCCTTTTGACCTTGT
>Ga0206943_1236_pt1 | contig 12486 bp, 13 predicted proteins | sample Alteio_BWOrgHeat_7_FD_153243 | JGI IMG/M metagenome (GOLD analysis project Ga0206943, IMG submission 153243) | Enriched cells from forest soil in Barre Woods Harvard Forest LTER site, Petersham, Massachusetts, United States -... | ecosystem: Environmental > Terrestrial > Soil > Temperate forest > O... | reverse complement strand
ATTTTTAACCCTCATGGAACGAAAGGCAAAAGGCCGACCTTACGCACGTGTGTTCGGGCGACGCCATTTCAAATCAAAGTCTGGCGGGCGTTGCTGCAAGTGTCCCCGGGAACTTTGATTACGTATGGTAAATTGGCCGAAGCGGCAGGACATCCTTCGGCTTCCCGTGCGGTGGGCACGGCGGTGGGGCAGAACCCGATTTCCTATTTAATTCCCTGCCACCGGGTCATTCGCTCGACCGGCATTATCGGCAATTATCGTTGGGGACATCTTCGCAAGCGTGCGTTAGTTGCTTGGGAAGCGGCACAGTGCAGCAAATAATGCGCGCAAGTGAAGATGTACCGGTGGCGGGAGCTGGGGTAAGATTGTTTTGAGGCTGTTATATTGAGCAAGACAGTGTGAAGTGAGTGCGGCAGAAGTTCCAAATTCCAATCCGGACAAATTTAATCTCGAGGTCACCGCCGCCAAGTAGGGAATTCCTTTAGCGAAGTAGCGCCCGTGCCCTGATATACGGCATTCGGCAAGTTCGTTATACTGCGAGGATGACGAGGATCAGTTCAACTACAGCCATCCCCCTTTATAAGTGGGGGGGGCGTGTCGGAAGGGTTGCTGCGATTATAGCCGTCGGAATATTTTTCATCCTGAAGGTAAACGTTTCTGCGCAAACGACGACGGACGGGGAGAAGATTACGGGACAAGTGAATTTGGCGGCAGCAGTAAAGCCAGTGGCTTCTACCCACATGATTGCGTCGGCAAATTCCGCGCGCTACCAGCATGGGGCCAGCAGCGGGCCAACCGGTGTGCCAGTGGATTCGGAGGTTGTTGCGGTGGTGTATGCAGTTCCGCGAGACGACGCCACTCGAATCGCTGTGGCAGCCGCAGTGCCCTTTCAAGCTGAGCACCGGCCGGTGGCTACTATCGCGCAGAAAGACATGCGCTTTGTGCCTTCGATTTTGCCCATCCGGGTTGGTACCGCAGTGGTTTTCCCCAACGAAGATGACATGTACCACAATGTCTTCTCCTATTCTTCGATTCATCCCTTTGACCTCGGACGTTATCGTAAGGATGAGAAACCGGCCCAGGTCATTTTTGATACAAAGGGAGTCATCAAGGTTTTTTGCGAAATCCACGAATTCATGCGGACGACGATCCTGGTATTAGACACACCCTATTTCACTGTCACCGATACGAAGGGAAGTTACCAATTAAATAATCTCGTGCCGGGCGCGTATATGCTGACGGCATGGGTTAATGACAAGAGCGTCTGGAGCCGTACACTTGACGTACGAGCTGGCGAGCCAGTGACAATGGATCTAGCTCCGGACACCGGAGGGAAAGTTACGCCATGAGCCCGCTTGCGGCAAATGCCAACAAGCCCCGGCGGCCGTCCTTCAGTTTTGGATTCAAGCTGACGTTGGCAATGCTGCTGTTAATTGCCGGTATCGGTGTATCGGCGATGCTGATCCTGCGCAGGCAAATAGAGCGAAATTACACCGAATTTTTGAGCCGAAACTTCGAACGGCAAGTGAACATGTTTTTTGAAAATCAGCGGGAAGCGTTGAAAAACGCGCGGGACGTATTGAAATCGGCCACGACGAACAATGTGCGCTTTATTGCGGCGCTGGATCCGGGCGATTTACACGTGGACCATCTTTACAATGATTTAACCTTTCAGCTGCATGCATTGCACCGGGGGCAGCGCAACATCATCTACCGGGTCTTTGATGCCGATGGCCATTACCTGGCGCCGCCCGCGGATGACGTGGACGTGACGGCCCCAGGCCTGTCTGAAACGCAACTAGCCGGGCGGTTGGCGCCATACGTACTATCCGCTCAAACCAGTCCCGACAATTTGGCGGAAACGGTAAATTATCTGGTGTTGGGCGAATTCGATCAGCCGCAGCTCTATCAAGTGATGACGATGCCGATCGTTGACCGAGTTGATAAAGAAGTGCTCGCCTATCTGGTGTTTGGTATGGAAGTGGACGCAAGGACATCGTTCGGTGTCGGAATTGATGGGCAGAAAAACGGATATCTTTTGGAGGATCACCGGTTGATTTCCGATTTTCTGCCGGTGGCTTTGACCCAACCGCTGGTTCATATTGTCAGCGGGCAAAAAGCAGAGGCAAATGGTGTGGAATTCCGCAATAATGCGGATGGTGGACTCTATCTCTTATTTTCCCGCCGGTTGCATGGCAGCGACCCCTTTCCGGCTTCAGTGACGTTGTATCCGCTTAACGAACGGGAAGAATTAACGAAAGAGATTGATTGGGTGATGGTCGCGATCATCCCCTTTTCCTTATTGGTTTGTTTGATCCTGGCAGTCTTTGTTTCGCGGCAGTTTACCCGACCGATTCTGGCTTTGGTGGCGGGGACGGAAGCGGTGGGGCGCGGCGATTATACGACCCGGGTGGCAGTATCCAGCCGGGATGAAGTTGGCTGCCTGTCGGCGGCGTTTAATGAAATGTCGGCGGATCTGGCCCTGAAAGAAAAATATCGTAATGTATTGGACTGCGTCACAGACCGGGAAATTGCCGACCGGTTGTTGACCGGCGAATTGTCGTTGGGGGGCGAACTGAGGACGGCGTCCATCTTGTTTTGCGATATTCGCGGATTTACCTCGCTGACAGAAGGCATGGATCCCGTCGAAGTAATTGAACTGATTAATACCCACATGTCAGCACTGACGGCGGTGGTACACCGGCATCATGGCGTGGTGGATAAATTTGTGGGTGATGCGTTGATGGCCATTTTTGGTGCGCCGAAAAGTTATGGGGCGGATGCACTGGATGCGGCTGAGTGTGCGCGAGATCTGATGAAGGAACGTCAGCAGTTAAATTCCATTGGCGGCCATATAATCCAAATTGGTATCGGAGTGGCCACGGGCACGGTAGTGGCGGGCTGCACTGGTTCGGTGGAGCGGCTTAATTATACGGTGCTCGGTGACCGGGTGAATCTGGCCTCGCGACTTTGCTCCCGGGCGCCGGCCGGGCAAATTTACATTGATGAAAATACTCGCGCAGCTTTTGGCGCCGACACCTCCAAATTAGAATCCGTAGAATTAAATCTGATGCTGAAAGGCTTTGCCCAAAGCATGCGAGTGTTCCGGATGCGAACCTTTAACACGGTGCCACCCTTATGAAAAAGACATTTCACATTGGATGTTCGATGGCGTTGCTGGCCTTCATGGATGTCGGAGCACAACCGACAGCGCCGGAACTACTCACGCAAACACTTGACCAGGTCAAGGAAGCGCTGACCTACCAAAATGATGATGGCAAATTTTACGTTCATTTGAGCGGCGAAACCGACTTGACTGAGTACTACCTTGATGGGCAGCCGTGGGGGCTGATTTATTCCAGTCCGAATAGTCATTACCTATTTGCGCCGCGACTCACTTTGGATTTAGATGCAGCTTATGGTGATCAACTGACTTTTTTCGCGAAATTTCGTTGGGATGATGGTTTTGACCCCAATGAACGGTACAATCAAGTCCGTGTGGATGAAATTTATGCCCGGGCAGCGTTGGTGCCGGGAAAACTTGACATTCAAGCGGGGGTTTTTGCCACTGTTTTTGGCAGTTATATTAGCCGACATGACAATTGGGATAACCCGTTTATCAACGCGCCGCTGCCCTATGATCAAACCACGAGCGTCGTGGACGGTACGCAATACCCCAGTGCGGCAGCCTTTGCGATTACACGCAATCAACTGGACGATCCAGAAACTTGGGTGCCGGTCATCTGGGGGCCTTCGTACACACCGAGCATGGCTATATTCAGCACTTTGGGTAAATGGGATCTTGCGGCACAGGCGAGTACAGAAGCCTTATCATCACGGCCCGAGTCATGGAATAAAATCCAATTAACTCGACCGACCTTTACCGGCCGAGTAGGGTGGCGTCCGGACATGGCCTGGAGCCTTGGTGTCTCAGGTAGTGTGGGGCCATATATGAACAACGCGGCGGCAGGAACGCTGCCATCAGGAAAGACGGTGGGAGACTACGACCAGATTACCGTGGGAGGTGATGCATCGTGGAGCTGGCATGCCTGGCAAGTGTCGGGGGAATTTATCTTCAGCCGCTTTCAAGTGCCCTGGGCCGGTAATGCCGACACGTTTTCATGGTATCTGGAGACGAAGTACCAGATTACGCCGCAACTCTATGCCGCAGCGCGTTGGAATCAGCAGGTTTACAATCAAGTCAATACCGCCAGCGGTCCGCAAAACTGGGACAATGACGAGATGCGTGTAGACCTGGGCTTAGGCTACAAATGGAGCCGCAACGTGCTGACTAAAATCCAATATAGCTGGCAGCATCAGCAAACGTCATTTCAGAATGGGCGGCAATTGGTCGCACTGCAATTTATCCTGCGGTTTTAAGTTCCTTGTTCAGTATTCCGCGCTGGCGAAAATATTCACGGGCCTTGGCGAGGAGTTGGGGTTCCGTTAAATGACGTTCGTCCACGACGACAGTGCCGGTAATGCGTTGAGCAATGTCCGCATGGTGTTTTTTCAACCAGACGACAAATTGCTCCATCTCGCTGCTGGTGCCAGTGCCAGTCCCAAAGACCAGAATTTTTTCCGCAGGTTTGAGCAATTGAGCCACCGGCTCGAAGTAAGTACCCGGGGCGGTTTTTTCCTTCCCGCTGAAATAATCCCGGTCGCCATGTGCTTGGCGTTGGGAATCGTCGGCTATTTGCGGTACAATGATCTCGGCAATGGTGCCGGGGGCGTCGGTGCGGAAGAGACGGGCACTCTGGTGATCAATCACCAGTAGGGCGTGGGCGATGGTCGCGGGAGCGGTGGCCAAGGGTGTTTCCGATTCTTCCAGGAAGTGACGCAATTTGATCAGTTCATCCACGGTGCCGACTTCTTTGGCGGTGGGGGCAGGAAGGATGAGGAGGTGCCCATCACGCAAAATTTTGAAGTGGCCATTGGGTTCGACGACGACGTCGCCGAGCGTAGTCAATAGGCTGAACACATCGCGCCAGGCGAGGTTATGGGAGGCCGGGTGTTGGAAAATTTTCTCGTAGGTGCGTAGATGCGAGCCTTTGAGCGCGGTCGGAGGAGTGAGAGTTTTCATTCATTCCACTATAACTGATTTAGCGGAATGCGTATATTGGGGCATTGACCGTAGTTCGCTAAGGGAAATGCTTAGAAGTGGATGTGGCCAAATGAGAGAACGAGTTCAGTCCGGAATATTTACGAATACCTGGGACTGGAGTAGAATTCCCGGGCTTGAGTCAGAAGCTGGGATTCGGTCAGTTGCTTTTCGTCAATTTTCCGCGTGCCGGCAATGCGGCGGGCCAAATCCGGATGATGTTCCCGCAACCACGTGGTGAATTGCTCCAGCTCGTTGCCGTTGTCGGTGCCGAAGATGAGAATTTGCGCCGCATGTTCCAACGCGCGGGCGACAGGTTCAAAGAAGCTGGTGACGGACGGTTTGCCCTGGCCGTTGGTAATCTCGCGGGCATCTGGCGGGTTGGGTAGCGTATGATCGAGGGCGTGGGGCAGGATCACCAGGGGAATGGCGTCATGCATTTCCGTGCGGAAGAGACGGGCTTGATGTTGATTGATAACGACCAAGGCGTGAGCGGCGGCCAAGTCGGACTCCGGCAGCGGGAATTCGGAAATTTCAAGGAAGTGGCGCAATTTCAGGAAATCCGCATTCTCGGTGACACATTTGACGTGGGGTGGCGGCAGGCGCATGATGTACCCGTGCCGCACAATTTTGAGGTCGCCGTTAATTTCGAGGACGACATCGCCGATCAGACTGAACAAGGCGAATACTTCGCACCAAGCGAGCTCCGAAGTATCAGGCAGTTGAAAAATATCTGCAAAGGTGCGGCGATGCGCATCCGTGAGCGTGGGAGGAGGCAGAATGTTCTTCATAGGCCGGAGCGAGGCTGATTTTAGAACACATTATAAGCGACGCTCCGCGCGAAACTAGTGGGGTAATACCCTACCATGGGACGAAGCAGTTCAGCTCTTCATGGACACAAAGGAGTAGCAAAAAGTTCTGACGCGTGAGGGAAAGATGCTGACGGGCTGGGATACGTCAATGGCTTTTCGGTCAGCGTGAGAAAATGTTGCATCTGTGGCTGCTCCCTGGATAGGCCATTTTCACGGGAGGAGGGTATTATGCAGCTTGGTTAAAGCCGGTCCTTGGCGTCGCGCTGGGCTTTGGTGAGATGGCGGTCGTCGGTTGCGGCCAATTCGTATCCGGAGGGCAACGCCTCAGTTTTTTGGAGGAAAGTGCGAAGTTTTAGGAGGTCGTCAAAGTCCGTGATTTCTACAGTGGAGGGCGTCGGGACCATCATGCTGTAGCCGTGGTGGATGATCTTGAGGTGGCCGTTGGCTTCCATGGAGACGTCGCCCAATTGGCTGAACATGGCGTAAACATCCGGCCATGTGAGATTGTGGGAATTGGGATAGGCGAAAATCTCCTCGAAGGTGCGCAAATGTGCGCCAGTGAGGGCGGCGGGCGGTATGACTGGCGTCATGGAGCGGAAAGGAGGGTTCGTGAACATCCGTAAAGTATAACGGGAAATGAGCGGCTTGGCTGTGGGGTGATGCACTACCCGAGTAGGCGAGAAGGAAACAGCGGAATAAAACAAATTCAGTAACTCGGGGACGAAGAGCGGGGTTAGTCAGTGAAGTGAAATTTAAATATTACCTGTTGGTGGTATCGGCGGGACTTGTGGTGCTGGTGTATTGGTATGGAACACACGGGGAAATAGCAGAATCAGCTGGGTCAGTGCCAAAGGCGGCGCAAGCTCGAGTTAGCACCCCAAAATCTGTGAATATCCAGGTTGCAGCACCGAGTGCGCCGGTCGCGCCGCCGCTAATGCAGGAAAACGCCTCCGCTGTGCCCGCAGCCTACGGTCCACAAGCGGAATTGAACACGACAATGGACGATATCCTCGGAGTATTGCAAACGGGGGACGCAGTTACAGCTTTTGAGCGCTTTATGTCGCCGGAATTTATGGGCAAGTTGCCGCCGGAGGGAAAAGCGCAGTTTAAACAGCAGATCCAGGCGCAATTGGCGACGCCGCGCGGACAACAAGGCATGCAGCAGATGATGGACGTATTGAAAATTATGAAGACGCAAACGCCGCAAATGAACGCAACTAACGACCGAGCCACGTATCCGATAGAGGACCCTTCGGGGGTGCATTCCTTCCCGCCGCAAATCACTTTCCAGAAAATCAACAGCGTGTGGTATTTTGTGCCGCCGGGGGCGTAAGCAGTTATCATTCCGTTTAACTGAGAAAATAGCATTTCATTTTTGGGAAATCCCAACATTCTTTAAGAATGACGAGAAAGCCCATTGTCGGCCTGGCACTCGTATTGAGCGCTGTCCTCGCCGGATATCTTTTTTGGAGATTTACCCAAACTCCGGTAATGCCGATGACGGCGACTTTGGACGTAAATCCTGTAGTACCAAAGATTGAAGTAACACCTGCCAAGGTGGAAAGTCCCGTGGCCGTTGCAGTGAAGCCAGAGGCAGTCACGGATTCAACGGTGTTTTCGTCCAGGGAACAACCCCCGGATCCGCAGGCGGATTTAAAAACATTGTTGCCAGAAATGGCGCGGCAGCTTCGTGCTGTACACGACCAGTACGATTTTTACCCGCCCGAAGCGCTCCTCAAGAACGGTATGACACCCGAAAGGATTGCGCGTATTCGAGAAGCAGAGAAGGAACTTATCGCCAAGAATGGTGATCCTGTAATTGTCAACATGGATGAAGCGTTTGCGAAGGCGATTGAAGATATGGCGACGCGGCCTCCGGTCATGAATGCTGCAGGTGATGAAGCAACCTACCTGTATTCTCCGCCGACGGGTCTGGAAATGAATACCGGTCAGGCCGGAAGCGCGCCTTTGGAAAACGTGACTTTCATCAAGATAAACGAAAGATGGTACCTAAAACGAAAAGGCGATTTTTAACGGCGGAATTACTAAATTTGCCGTTCATAAACCCGCTGGGAAGCTGGAATAACACTCGCGGACGCTGGCGAGAAGGAAGGGTTCGGTAAGAGAATATTCGCCGACGACGCGGGTGCCGATAATGCGCAGAACTACGTCGGGATGGTGTTGCTTCAGCCAAGTAATAAATTGATCGAGCTCGGGGCTGGTGGTGCCCCGACCCGTGCCGTAAAGGAGAATCAGGCTGGCGTTTTGAAGCGCCTCGGCCACGGGTTGGTAGAAGTTTGGAGAGGTGGAAGATTTGCGAGGGTTTCCGGGTTCGACTGAGTCCGGATGATAATGAAAGAAGTCGGACGGGGCGTGGCGCAAAAGACGTGGGGTTTTGGGATGGTTTAATTCGGCACGGAAGAGGCGGGCTTCCTGCTGGTCAATGACGACAAGCAATAGCGGTACGATTTGCTGCGACTCGGGTGGCGGGGTTTCCGAGCGATTGAGGAAGTGACGTATTTGCCGGAGATCGTCCACCGTGGCGGCACTGCGCGGTTGGATCGGCGGACAGAGAAAGCGGTGGCCGTGGCGTGTCACGCACAAACCCGAGGGATGAAGGGCAACATCGCCGAGAACCAGAAAGAGGCCGAGGATGTCGCGCCAGGGTAGATCGAGCGCATTGGGTTGGCGGAAAATTTTCTCGTAAGTCTGCTGATGTACGCCGCTGAGAGTGGGTGAGGGACCGATTATGTTCATACCGTGAGCATACACGATAAAACGAAAACCGTAAATTGGGGCCGGGCAGTATCTTCGCTAAAGGAAATGCCTAAGGGAAAACGGAAGTCGCCGTCCGCTCACGCGTCTTTTTTCCCGACCTATTTGCCGGGGTAACTGATGTCGAGCTGACTGTAAGTGTTGGCGCTACCTCCGGGCCAGAAAACACCCGCACCGCCGAAGCGATTGGGCGCAATGGTGCCTTGGAGTGAGAGAGTTTCTTTGTCCACCGTGTTGTTCGCCGTGACCGAGAGAGTGGTGCCAGTGACTTTTATTGTGAGATGTGTGGTTTGCTTGAAGACGCCGGAAATGACTTGCTGGTTGTCGAGTGGGGCGCCGACGCCATTTTCGATTTTATAGAACTGGTAGACACATTTTGCGGCAACCTGATTTGTCCGCCAAAAGCGCAGGGCGTAGCCATTGCGCGTGCGGGGGTCGAACTTGATATAAATATCGGAGTGGAGGTTACGCGGGCCGCTTTCCGCGGGGGAGCCGGGGACAGAAAAGCCCGTGCCCTCGGTTTTTTCCGGATACATTGTCACGTCCACCTGCATATCGCCGCAATCGGCGTCCTGTTGATAGAGAAGATACGCGACGGTACTCGGGCGAATGCCGTAGCCGTGGACAAAGGCGTCATCGGTTACGGAGGCCCAAGTGCCGGTGACAGTCCACAGACCACTGACGTATGAATCGTTGGCGGTGATGGGGAAATTTCGGAAATTTGGCGAAACGTTGGGCGAGGGTACGTCGGCCGCAGTGATGGGGTTGGCGGTGATGGCGGTGACGGGCGCGCCGGGGTCGCTGATGGGGTGCTTGGGTTGGATGGCGACGAGAAGATATTTACCGATGTAGCCCGAGGTGAGGAGTAAAGAGGTGAGTGGCTGATTGCCACGGCTGTCGGCGATTTCGCGGCTATTAGTTCCTTTGAGATCATCGCAAATATACCAAGTGATATTGGATTGGTCAGTGCGCCCGCCCAGATTGAGGGTGTAGGTGACGGTGGCGAGGCCTTTGGCGGGAGGATTTATTTTCGGCGGGGCGGTGAAGGTCGGCGGGTCAATATATTTGGGCTCACAATAAACGTAGGCATTGAGATAAAAGCCATTGGCCGCGGTGGCCTTAATGGGAACCCACTGGGCCTCACCCGTTTGATTCTGGCCAGTGACAGTGACGGTGGACCCGGTTTGGCTTAGAGAAACCAAGTTGGAATCGGTGGACCATTTGATGGAGGAGTCAGGCGCCGTTGCAGGGAAGACAGAGGCAGTGAAGGTTGTGCCTGGGCCACCGGTGCGAATGGAGGCGGAGGTGCTGATTCCGGCGGTACCACCACCAGCACCGCCACGGGCACCGCCCGCACGCTGGCCGTTGGATAGGGCCATGCGGTAAATGAGATTTCCCTGGCCGGCCGCGTCATACTTTGCCTTTACTCCGGCGGGGTCCCAATCGTCGGGCTGGCCATTGGGGGCAAGGCGTAGGAGATTCCACGGATTAAAGGCGAGGGCCTCCTGGTCAGATAGCTCGCGTGAGTACGTGAAAGCGGGAGTGCCGATGTTGCAGTCGTAAATAGCCGCGGGTTTACCGCTGGTGTCTTTGACCTGGTAGGTGAGGGACAAGGGAGTCGGGTGGGGGACGGCTATGCCGCGAACCCAGGCCACGGGATCAGACGGCGTACTCACCGGCATGACGCAATGGATGAGAACATTAGGGCGGGCGGCGCCGCCATATTCCGCTTTGTAGAATTGCAGGCCGTGCGCGGCATTGAACCGGCAATTAATAAAGGTGATTCCGGACGCGGACATTACGCCGCGACCTGTTGGGAAATAAATCTCACAATTTTCCCAAACGCTCGCGGTGCCACCGCCGACAAAATCGTCCGTGCCTTCGAGATAGACGTTTTTGAAATAAGAACGCGAGGCGCGCAGAAACATGGTGTCGAGCCGACCGAGGAGGGCGACATTGTCCAACACGATTTTATCACCCGCAGCCTGGAAGGCGACTCCCTGCGTAATGACATCCGAACGACGGTGGAGATTTTTGGACGGGTCGCCCGGGTATTCGTAATCGTTGTTGCAGTAATTGACGACGGTGAGATTTTTCAGGGTGAAGCCGGTGGCGTTGACGTCGAGGATGTAGCCATCGTCATCTGAGCCCTGCTGGAGACCGCGGTTGTCAGCCAGAACAACGGTACGGCGGTTGTTCGTCAGGCCGAGGAATGTGATGTAATTTTTGGTAATGCTCAGGCTGGGGGTGCGGGCGCCACCGGGCAGAAGGTAGACGTTCGGCTTGATGCCGATGACAGTAGGATGCTCGGCCGTGCCCGCGGGGGCAGCGGCGTAAGCGGCTTGGAGGGTTTTGAACTTTTTGGCGGCGGGGTCATCCTGCGGGAGGTTGCCATCCACAAGATAATCGTAGGCCAGGGTGGAGACATCAATGGATGCGTCAACCGGCTCGACCTTCACACTGTCCTGCGCGGAGGCAAAGGGGCGAGAGCAGAGCAAAACAACGAGCGTGACCAATAGCAAAAAAGGCTTGGGGATTTTCACGTGGGGTGCCGGATTCTGCGCCGGGGCACCGGATGGGTCAAGCTTGACGGAACGAAGCATTCCCTAGCCAGCCGGAGTCAGGGACGGCTGAGGTGGGTTTTGCAGCATGAGAATCAGATTGTGGCTGGAATTGGACAGGGCGTTGCTTTGACTCAACTGAAAGTGCTGGCCGTCGGCGTTGATCTGCGCCAATGCCACGAGCACGGAGGCGACCTGGAGCAGGCCGCGGCGATTGCCGGCAAAAATAATGGTCCGGCCATCAGCATCGGAAGTAGTCTTCAAGAATGGCGGCACCGCGGGGCCGGCAAGGCCGGTTTCATAACTGTCGAGTATCTGGGCGAGAGCCACAGCGACGGCAGAGAGTTTTGGCTCGGTCATGGGGAGAGCGGAGGTACCAGCGATAATTAATTCAAGTACGAATACGGTTAAATTTAATGGAAAATAGGGTTTTTGACCATGGGGGTAAATACCCCCATCTCCAAAGGGCAGGGCGGGGTTATCCTCAAGTTTTATAACCCAAGCATGGACGACGACGGATACGACGAAGTCGAATCAGCCCTTTGACCGCCAGACGTAGCTGGCGTCGTTTTTGCGATGGTGGGAACACACCTAATGGCCGGGGGCGCGGTTTTCGTGTAGATTAGGACTTACATTCATCCCAACAACGAGAACCCAGCTTATGAAATATTTCACTCTCGGCATTATTGCCATCGCCGCCATCTGGACCTGCTCCGGTTGCAGCTCCGATACCACGCATACCACAACGACCACCACCCAACAAACAACGACCACGGCGCCGACCACGACGACGACGGTGGATACGACCAAGAACTAGGCACCCGCGTGTGCAGTACGCCGACAGACGTCCACGCTTTTTCTAGTGGTGGTGTTTGGCATGGCGCTGGGCCATGGAGAGATGACGTTCTTCATGCACCTCGGTGACGGCGGGTTCGTAAGCAGCGGGCGGGGCTTCGGCTTTTTGCAGGAAGAGGCGCAATTGCAGGAGGTCGTCAAAGCTGGTGATTTCGTCGGTGGTAGGGGTAGGCAAAACCAAGAGGAAGCCGTGATGGACGATCTTCATATGCCCATTGGATTCGACGGAGACGTCGCCCAATTCGTCGAGCAGGGCGAAGACGGCCGACCAGGTAAGATTGTGCGAGTTGGGATATTTAAAAATTTCCTCGAAGGTGTGGCGATGCGCGCCACTCAACGAGGCCGGCGGAAGGAGAAGTTGAGTGGGGCGGAAGGGCAGGGA
>Ga0206943_1233_pt1 | contig 12605 bp, 13 predicted proteins | sample Alteio_BWOrgHeat_7_FD_153243 | JGI IMG/M metagenome (GOLD analysis project Ga0206943, IMG submission 153243) | Enriched cells from forest soil in Barre Woods Harvard Forest LTER site, Petersham, Massachusetts, United States -... | ecosystem: Environmental > Terrestrial > Soil > Temperate forest > O... | reverse complement strand
GCCCGGTATCTTCATCATAATCGAGGGACAGCTGCTTGTATTTTTCATGAAGTCGCTCGAAAATATTGCTTGCCTCGTATTGGTAATTGGCGTCGAAACGGGTTTTGCTGATGGTGCGTATCAGCTCCTGCTGCTCCATGTAGGCAATAATATAATGGCCCTGCTCGTGGTTCAGTATATCGCTCATCATTTTGGCCGACAGCACTTTCCGTTTATTTATCCACGATTTATCATGGCTAAACACCAGTTTAATATCGCAGGTTAGCCGATAAAGCCCCTTTTCGCTTTTGGCGCGATAGTTAAAATCAATAAAACAATTGGTATAGGCTATATTATCCGCGCTGTTCACATCGGGCATGCCTTCAAATTCCTCCGCCTTTAATTGGTGATAATCTGATGATTGCGCTGCCGCGAACCGGGTAAATAACAATACAAAGGCGATAACGCCGATCAACTTCACTGCCCTAAACTTCATGCCTTTTTGGTTAAACTATTTACTTTTTGACTTTGTCAGCATGCAAAAGGTTTAAGCTCATCATTTCTTTCATGGTTTGCTGCATGGCATCGGTTGATCCATCCAGGAAAATAACGTTACCCTGCGAGTTTTCGGCAAAGTGTTTTATTGACTCTGTCCACATAGTAAATAAAATAACCGAAGTATCCATGTGTGCGTCCTGCATTTCTTTGGCAGCAACACTCATCCCCTTGGCCACTTCCTCGCGGAACAATGCCACGCCCTGCCCGCGCAGTTGCGATGCCTGGCGCTCGGCCTCGGCTGATATCTTAATAGCATTCCCTTCGGCTTCTGCTGCCTTGGTTTTAGTGATCAGTAGGGCCTGTCCTTCGTTTTCGGCAGCGGCTTTCAGGTTGTTTGATGCCACCACCTGGCTCATTGACTTCATGATCACCTCGTCAAAGGTAATATCGTTTAATTGCAGATCCTGTAAATGATAGCCCCAGGTTTCAAGCACCTGGTCCAGCTGCTCTTTTACATGTTCAACAATATCGCGCCTTAATATCAATACTTCCGACTGGCGTTTGGTTGCCACAAAAGCACGGATAGAGCCTTCAACTGTGCGGATAAGCGCCTGCATAAGGTTGCGGTCGTCAACAAACTTAAATGCTACGTTTTTTATGGTTTCTTCCTGCTGGTCTAAAACAGAGTAAAGCAGCATGGCTTTAAAATAAACATTGGCCTGGTCAAAAGTTACAGCCTGGAACTCCAGCTCGACGGAGCGATTTTGAATAGAGATATAAGAATAAATATTTTCAATAAAAGGGATCTTAAAGTTTAGCCCCGGGGTTAATATCCTTCGGTATTTGCCAAATACGGTAACTACTGCAATTGTGCCTTGTTTTACAGACACAAATGACGAAAACAAACCAATCAGTATAATAAATACAAATACTAAGGTGACGATTGATGAAACTTCCATAAGCTGTTTTTTAGAAACTAAAGATAGATTTAATTATTTGGTGTGTTATTTGTTTATAATGAATGCCTTTACATTAAGGCATTTAAATATATGAATTTAAAACGGGTTTTTGGAACAATACTTACCCTATTGGGTATTGCAGGATTAATTTATACCGGCATTGGCATAATAAACCATAGTGGTGGGATAACTGTGCTAACCGTGGTTGGTATTATTGCCGTCATATTTTTCTTTACGGGTATAAGCCTGGTAAGGAATACCACCGACGAGGCTAAGTAAAGATTATCGGGAAGCCAGGGCAAAAAAAAGCCCTTCGATAAGGAAGGGTCTTTGATTATTAAGTTTTTAATTGGTTTCGTTTGTGTTGCCCGTTAGCCCCAGCTCTTCTTTAAAGGCGCTGAGCACTCTGCCGCCTTTATAAAAATAACGGCTATAATAAGGGTCATCAAGACTGCTAATGGCTACACCTTTCATTGAGGCATGTGCAAAACGGTTATTGCCTAAGTAAATACCTATATGCGAAATGCTGCGGCTATGTATTTTAAAGAAAACCAGGTCGCCTTCTTTTAGGTCGTCCTTACTAACCGGGCTAACCATGCTGAAAATATCGCGCGAGTTGCGTTTAATATCCAGGTTAAATACCTGGCTGTATAGTTGTTTTGTAAATGCCGAACAGTCTATCCCTTTTTTTGAACTGCCGCCAAAACGGTAAGGGGTGCCTATCCAATCGTAAACAAAGTGAAAAAGTTTCATATTTGATGTTGCCGATAATGCAACACCCATAATTTGTGACAGATAATCTTTTGCTAAACTCTCCTGCTCGTCTGGCGCTTTATCAACCGGCTGATTTGGAACGGTTTTTGTTTGGGCCTGTGAAGCTAAAACGCTGAAAAATAAGGCAATTGCCAGTATTGTTTTCTTCATTAATTATTTATTTTGTTGCTGTTTGATCAACAAATTGCTCATTAAATTGGACAGTGTTCTTGTGGTCGGCCACAAAACTATCCATATTTTTTAATATTGCAAACATATGTCAATATTTTTTTCAACAAAAAAGAGCATATAAATCAAATAAATCTTCTAACAAATTTGTTGCAGTTTCGATAATTTGCAGGATATAATTAGATTTGCGCTTTATCTATAAAATTGATTGGTTAACAAATGAGTTCAATCGAAATAAATAAAGACACTTACCTTCAATGGTACGAGTCGATGCTTTTAATGCGCAAGTTCGAAGAAAAGGCCGGACAGCTATATGGGCAACAGAAAATACGTGGCTTTTGCCACTTGTATATTGGCCAGGAAGCCGTATTGGCCGGGGCTGTATCCGTGTTGAAAAAAGAAGATAGCCTGATCACCGCTTATCGCGATCACGCGCATGCTTTAGCAAAAGGTGTTACGCCGGGCGCTGTAATGGCCGAGCTTTATGGAAAAGCCACTGGTTGCTCAAAAGGCAAGGGCGGCTCCATGCACATGTTCTCAAAAGAACATCACTTTTATGGCGGGCACGGAATAGTAGGCGGACAGATACCTTTAGGTGCGGGCATTGCATTTGCCGAGAAGTTTAAAGGCACCCAATTTGTAAACGTGGCCTACATGGGCGACGGCGCCGTACGCCAGGGCGCGCTCAACGAAACCTTTAATATGGCCGCGCTATGGAAACTGCCGGTAATATTTGTTTGCGAAAACAACGGTTATGCCATGGGTACCTCGGTTGAGCGTACTACCATACAAACAGATATTTATAAATTAGGCTTGCCGTATGGAATTCCTTCGTCGGCAGTTGATGGTATGGACCCGGTTGCGGTGCATAATGCCATGGACGAAGCGGTGCAGCGTGCCCGCAACGGCGAAGGCCCAACATTTTTGGAGATGCGTACCTACAGGTATAAGGGCCACTCGATGTCTGATCCTCAAAAATACCGTACTAAGGAAGAGCTGGAAAGCTATAAAGCAAAAGACCCTATTGAAGCCATAAGGCACGCTATTGAAAAAGCTGGCTATGCCGATGAGAAATGGTTTGAAGATATTGATGCCAAAATTAAGGCCGAAGTTGACGAAGCGGTAAAATTTGCTGAAGAATCGCCATGGCCCGAAGCATCTGAGTTATATACAGATGTTTACGTGCAAAAGGATTATCCATATATTAAAGACTAACCCATAATTTAAAATACCCATTCATCCTAAAAGATATGGCCGAAGTAGTTAAAATGCCAAAAATGAGCGATACCATGACCGATGGCGTGGTAGCTAAATGGCATAAGAAAGTTGGTGATAAGATCAAATCGGGCGATGTGCTGGCCGAGATAGAAACAGACAAGGCAACAATGGATTTTGAATCGTACCAGGATGGTACTTTACTATACATTGGCGTTGAAGAAGGGAAATCAGTACCCGTTGATGCGGTTATAGCCGTTTTAGGTAAGGATGGTGAAGATTATAAAGCGGCTTTAGAAGGAAGCAGCAGCGATGCTAAACCTGCTGAAGCTGAAAAAGAACCTGCCCCGGTTGCTGATAAAGCGCCTGTGGCTACTCCGGCTGCCGAAAGCAAACCGGCTGCACCCAAAGTTGACCTGTCAAGCATCCCCGCTACGGTAATACGTATGCCCGCTTTAAGTGATACCATGACCGAAGGCATCATTAACAAATGGAACTTTAAAGTTGGTGATAAAGTAAAATCAGACGACTCGCTTGCTGATGTGGAAACCGATAAAGCCACCATGGAAGTGGTGGGCTATGAAGCGGGTACCCTGTTATATATTGGCCCCAAAGAGGGCGAAGCAGCACCGGTAAACGGAATTATAGCCATTGTTGGTAAAGAAGGAACGGATATTACACCGTTGCTGCAAGATACCGGTTCAGGTAGTAACAGCAGTGATGCTGCACCCGCTGCAACCCCTGCTGCTGAGGCACCGGCCACTACAGAAGAAGCCCCGGCTGCTACAACCACAAGTGATGATGACAGTCGCGTAAAAGCATCGCCGTTAGCACGTAAAATAGCTAAGGATAAGGGCATCGATCTGCATAGCGTAAAAGGCACTGCCGAAGGCGGACGAATTGTGAAGAAGGATGTTGAAGAGTTTACCCCGGCTGCTGCTAAACCAGCCGCTCAGGCCGAAAGTGCACCGGCCGCGGCCGCACCTGCTGCTAAACAGGTAACTATGCCAACCTTTACCGGCGAAGAGAAATTTACCGAAAAACCGGTTACCCAGATGCGCAAGGTTATTGCCAAACGCCTGGCCGAAAGCTTGTTTACCGCACCGCATTTTTATATAACCATGTCGATAGACATGGACCAGGCTATTGCGGCCCGCACCAAAATAAACGAAGTAGCGCCGGTTAAAATATCATTTAATGACTTTGTTTTAAAAGCTTGTGCTATGGCTTTAAAACAGCACCCCAATATTAACTCATCATGGTTGGGCGATAAGATCCGTTACAACGAGCATATCCATATTGGTGTTGCCGTAGCGGTTGACGAAGGCTTGTTAGTGCCTGTTATTCGTTTTGCGGACGGCAAATCATTAAGCCATATATCTGTGGAGGTAAAAGACTTTGCGCAGCGTGCCAAAGCTAAAAAGCTGCAACCGGCAGATTGGGAAGGCTCAACCTTCACCATATCAAACTTAGGCATGTTTGGCGTTGACGAGTTTACAGCCATCATTAACCCGCCCGATTCATGTATCCTTGCTGTTAGCGGCATACAAGCGGTTCCTGTAGTTAAAAACGGCGCTGTGGTACCGGGCAATATTATGAAGGTAACCCTAAGCTGCGACCACCGCGTGGTTGACGGCGCGACAGGTGCAGCCTTCCTGCAAACGCTGAAATCGTTGCTGGAAGAGCCGGTGAGATTGCTAATTTAATTTCGGATTTCGGTCAGGCCAATGGGCGGATCGGATTTATAGAATTTTAAAGGCTTGGGATATTTCTCAGGCCTTTTTTAGTTATGATGGGTTAGGTGTTCCAACATAAAGTGGAACAGTTGGAACGCCTGGAACCGCTTTTTGGTTTACAGTTGGTTTTGTACAAACGCACCGATTTCGGAATTATATAAATTGAAGAATTGAGATATTTCTTAAGCTTTCCTGCTACCAGTTATCTACGTCTAATCCGTCAACTTCATTAAAGTGTTTATCCCTTGTAATTAATGTAAGTTGATGTTGTTTTGCAATGGTTGCTATCCAAATATCGTTTTCAGGAATTGGCTTGCCTTTTCTTCTTAACGAGGCTTTAATAATACCGTAAAGGGAAGCGGTAACTTCGTTTGTATTCAGTAATTCATAACGCGCTATAACTTTTTTGATATTTGCGAGGTTGGTTTGGACATTTGTTGAATGCTGCGCACCATAATACAGTTCACCCAAAACATGAACAGGAATATAAACCTCATCTGCGTCATCTATTTTGTCCGCTATTGCCTTCTCACCTTTAAGCCAGGCCGAAATAATGTTGGTATCTAATAAAATCCTATTTCCAGTCATCAGGATTGATTTGCTCACAACCTTCTTTTATAGCGGCATCCATTAATGATGCATCTTTTTCAGAAAGTAACCCTAAAAAATCATGAGCGCTTGCTTTTTTTGCTTTTTTAAATCCAATAGCTTTACTAACCATAGCCTCTATTTCCATCAAAGCAGTTTCGCTTTTTATTTTAAGCACTTCTTCTATAATATGTAGTTTTCTTGCTTCTGAATACATAATCCTAAATTTAAATTGCCAGGAAAAAATAAATCTCTTTTTTGTTCTTCGCCCACTATCAAATAGTGCTTACTTGCAAATTTACAAATATTCAGCATTAAAAACACCTGGTATTTGTTAGTTTGGCTGCAATTAAAACTTTAGCTAAACTGGCTTATTTGAAAAAATCAAGATACAAGAGCGATGGGTTTTAGGGACTGCCACTTTTTTTCACGAAATATATTTCCCCTAATTAATGGCAACATTGAAATTTTTTAATATTCCTCACCTTCCATCACAACTCCTCGCCTTCTATTACAACCTGCCCATTAGGTCTTTTTAATTTGATAATCATCGAATTTCTCTTTTTTATCAAAGAGTCTCCCTTTTCTATTCGGTTATGGTCGAAATCCCAATTTCCATCACCTAAATAAAAGTGTGTCCCTTTAATAATAACAGAAGCTTTGCCTTTTATATCATAAGAAACGCTGTCAACAACACCCTCAAAATGATTGTCAAGCTCTTCAGTTATGCCTTTTCTTTGATAGTAAATAGCTTTTACGAGGCCAGTTATTGCAACAACAATAAAAAGGCTAATTAACACCTTACGATAAATTTTATCTGCTTTATCTAAATTCATTTGATGCGCGATTCAAAGGGTTATGTCGATAACTTACTAAACTACACCTAATAGAATGCATTTAACAAATTTTAACAAAATAAATTCCCCCATCCCTTGCATATACGAAAACTATCGTACATCTTTGTACGAAGATATTCGTATATATGAAAATGATGGATCTGAAACCGACGGAAAGCGAACTTGAAATATTGCAGGTGATTTGGAAAAACGGCCAGTGTACCGTGCGCGATGTGCACGAAGAACTGGCAAAAAACAAAGATGCCGGTTATACCACTACCTTAAAGCTAATGCAGATAATGCACGAAAAAGGCCTGGTTGAACGCGATACCAATGCCAAAACGCATTTGTATAAAGCGCTCATTACCCGCGAGCAGGCGCAAAATACCGCCCTGGATAAAATAATTGATACCGTTTTTAAAGGTTCAACCGCCGAGTTGGTTATACAGGCACTGGGTCAGCATCGTGCATCGAAAGATGAAATAGACGCGATAAAAAATTATTTGCAACAATTTGCTGAGAGAGATTAAAGGTTGGTGATTAGAGATTAGTTAATTGGAGATTAGGAATTAATAGTTATTAATAACGACATATAAGTTTTAAAGTTATGGCAACCATATTGTACAACATGAGCCAGGTTTTAGGCATCACCATTATCCACTCGCTATGGCAGGGGCTGTTGATCTATTTTGTATTGAAACTGCTGTTTGCGGCCATGCCCAAGTTATCGTCGGTAAAAAAATATAACCTGTCATCGCTGGGCTTAGTTAGTATGGCGGCATGGTTTGCCTATACTTTTTATGCCGAGGCACAGGCTTACAACTGGGGCCCGGTAACCGCAACTTATGCATCGCCATTGATTGCGGGTCTGCACTTCCACACGGCAGGCAATGTTGATTTAAAAACAATGCTATACGCAACCATAAAAAGCTATTTGCCTTATATATCGGTATTGTACGCCGTAGGGTTGATGGTCAACCTGGGTAAATTAGGTTTGGCATGGAACAAGATCAGGCTGATCAAAAAAGGAATGATAGCCGCCGATACGTTACAACAACGTATCAATACTTTTTCGCAGCAACTAAATATCCGCAAGCGGGTACAGGTGAGCTTTAGCCGCCTGGTTGACGTGCCCTGTGTTATCGGTTATTTTAAACCCATATTGCTATTGCCCATAACTTTAACTTTCCAACTATCAGCCGAGGAGATCGAAACCATATTACTGCATGAGTTATCGCACATTAAGAGTAACGATTACCTCGTGAACCTGGTACAGCAGCTTATTTCGGTTGTGCTGTTTTTTAACCCGTTTGCACAGCTCATCAACCGTATCATCAGCGAAGAGCGGGAAAACCGCTGTGACGATGTGGTGGTTGAAACATCGGGCAACCCCTTAACTTATGCTTATGCCCTGCTTAAACTGGAAGAAGCGCGGCAAACAGATATTAAACTGGCCCTGGCGGCCACCCAAAACAAAAATTATTTATTAACCCGAATTGAACGTATCATGAAAACAAAACAACCCATAGGCAACATCCGCCATATTTTATTGGCCGTAGTATTATTTGCCGGTAGCCTGAGCAGTATTGCCTGGCTAAACCCCGAAATTAAAAGCACTAAAGCGGCTATCAAAAATACCGTGCATACTTTATTTGCCTCAGTAACCAATACAAAACCTGTTGAGCCAGCTGTTAAAGCGCCTATAATAGCTAAGCATAAAAAACCTCTGATGATCAAACCAGTCGACACCATAAAAGACAAACAAGTAGCTGCCGATACCACCAGGAAAGCTAAAATTAAAATTGTTGTTGAGGATGAGAACGGTGTTAAAAAAGAGTATAACTCAGTAAATGATATGCCCGAATCTGTACGAAATGAGTTTTATAAGGATAACCATGATGGCAATTTCAGGTTCAATATGGACGGGAACTTCAAATTTGCTGATTCGGCCCGGATCAAAGAATATTTTAACAGTCCGAAATGGAAAGGCCAGGTAGAAGCGATGAAACTACAGGGCGAGAAAATGAAAAAATATTACGAAGGCCCCGAGTGGAAGAAACAGGCCGAGCTTATGAAAAAGCAGGCCGAAAAAATGAAAGAATATTACAACAGTCCTGAGTGGAAAAAGCAGATGGAAGGCATGAAAGTGCAGGGTGAAAAAATGAAAGAATACTACAATAGCCCCGAGTGGAAGAAGCAGATGGACGAAATGAAAATGCAGGGCGAAAAAATGGAGCAATATTACAATAGTCCCGAATGGAAAAAGCAGGTTGACGAAATGGGCAAACAGGGCGAAGAATTTAGTAAAAAATTCACTAACAGCCCCGAATGGAAAAAGATGCAGGAAGATATGGTAAGAAACGCGATGGAAATAGCCAAACATGCGGATGAAATGGCCAAACAATTTGGCGAATACAATCATGATGATGGTGATATGAAGCCACGAACTACTACTGTACATAAAAAAACCACAACTACAAAAGCGAAGAAAGCCGCTGATAAAAAAGCCGAGGCTAAAGAGAAGGCGGAAAAAACAGAACAACCCGAAAAGCCGGAAACAAATAATTAAGCTTAAACAAGATTTTTTCCTTAGTTAATGTAATAGTTGATAAAAGTATCCTCAAACCGGGGATACTTTTTTTATGGTCAAAAAACCGAATTTGTAAAAACTTTGTTAAAAAACGTTAAAAATATAAATCACTAAAATTTTAGTTATACCTTGGTTTCATCTAAACCAAACCCATGAAGATCAAAATCCCGGCAGTACTGGCCTTTTGCTTGTTCACCACATCACTTTTTGCACAAAACGCCTTTACTATAAAGGGCGCGGCTATTGATACCTCTGCAAAAGTTAAACTGGCAAACACTACCATTTGTGTATTAAACGCTAAAGATTCAACCCTGCGCAAATTTACTTACGCCGGCGACAATGGCACTTTCGCTATTACCGGTTTACCCGCCGGGAAGTTTATTCTATTAATGTCGTACAAAGATTATGCAGATTATGTAGAGTCTTTTACATTGGATGCCGCGCATACAACGCTTGATTTTGGTTCGGTAATAATGCGGCTTAAATCAAGAATTTTACAGGAAGTAATGATAAAAGGCCAGGTAACGGCCATAAAAATCAAAGGCGACACGACCGAATTTAATGCCAAAGCTTACGTAATTCAGCCTAATGATAAGGTGGAGGACCTGCTAAAACAACTGCCCGGCATGGAGGTTGATAAAGACGGCAAAATAACGGCCAACGGGCAGGCAGTAAATAAAGTGCTGGTTGATGGCGAAGAGTTTTTTGGCGACGACCCCACGCTGGTTACCAAAAACATACGGGCGGATATGGTAGATAAGGTGCAGCTCTATGATAAAAAAAGCGATCAGGCTGCTTTTACCGGTATTGACGACGGCGTAAAGACTAAAACCATAAACATTAAATTAAAAGAAGACAAAAAGAACGGCACCTTCGGCAAAGTCACCGGCGGGGTTGGTACCGACGATTACTATGACGGGCAAGGTATCTACAACCGCTTTAAAGCCCGAGAAAAATACTCGGCTTACCTTACCATTGCTGATGACGGAAAAACCGGCCTTAATTTTGGCGATGCCAATAATATAGGGGCTACAGGTGGTAACATACAATTAGTAGATGGCGGGATAATGATAATGGGTGGCAGTAGCAATGATGCACTTGATTCGTTTAACGGCACCTACAATGGCCAGGGCCTGCCGGTATCCAGGAACGGAGGCGTGCATTATGATGGCAAATGGAACGGCGACAAAGAAACCATTAATGCAAACTACAAAATTGGATCAATAGAAGTTAACGGCAATACAGAAACCATAACGCAGCAAAACTTATCAACGGGGGTTATAAACAACAAAGCCACCCAAACGTTTGACAATTATGCTTTCAGGCAAAAATTGGATGCCGCTTATACCGTTAAGCTGGATACATCGGCAAACCTTAAAGTAACGGCCGACGGAACGCAGAAAAACTTTACGGTTGATAACAATTATCAAACTGCAACCAGCGATGGCAATGGTAATTTAATAAACAACCAGGCCCGCAAAGTCACCAATAATGGCGATCAGCAAATATTTAATGCGAGCGCCTTTTATACCAAAAAATTTAAAAAGCCAAGGCGCACCTTCTCGTGGACAGTTAGCGAAGGCTATAATAACAGCGAAACTAAGGGCTATCTAAACTCCGAAACTGATTTTTATAAAGCTGGAGTTAAGGATAGTACACAAACCATCAATCAATATAAAACCAGCAATACGCTAAGCGCAGTATTCAACAGTAACATGACCTATACCGAGCCGCTTTCAAAAACCTTATCATTGGTATTTAGCTATGGTTTGGGCATCAACAATACCACACAGGATACAAAATCATTTGACCAATCATCGCCGGGGGTATATAATGTTTTGGATAATACCTATAGTAACGATTATAAATTTAACCAGCTAACAAACCAGGTTGGGGCAATTATCAATTATAAAAAGAATAAGGTTACCTTAAATTTCGGTACTAAAGCAGCCGATGTTAACTTTAAACAGGTTGATGAATATACCGGCAATATTTACCGTCGCGATTTTGTAAACTGGAGCCCGCAGGCAAGTTTCCAATACCGGGCATCACAGCAGGCGGCCTTTCAATTGAACTATAGCGGCAATACCACGCAACCTACTATCAGCCAGATACAGCCGGTACTGGTAAATACCGATCCGCAAAATATTACCGTAGGTAACGCTAACCTTAAGCCTTCATTCACCAATAATATATTTTTAACTTATAACTCGTTTAAACCGGTAAGTGGGTCAAACTTTTTTATGTTCGCCAGTTTTTCTTCAACTTCCGATCAAATTGTGAACAATACCTTTACGGATGTTTTAACCGCTAAAACAACCACCCAATATGTTAACCTCACCAATAAAATGCCTTATGACTATAACGTGTCGGTTAATTCATCGCGCAAAATAGCGCCGTTAGACATGAACGTTGGGCTGTCATTAAGTACAAATGGTAATATAGCCTACAGTTATATTAATAATGAAATTAATGAGTCGCAAACCTATACCTATTCTGCATCTCTTAATTTTAACAAGGGTGAGCCTAAAAAATATAATTTAAATTTTAGGGGCGGGCCATCCTATACCATTAACGAGTTTTCGTTAGAAACTTCCAACAATAATAATGCGGCCGGGTTTAGAACAGGCGGATTTGCCAGTTATTACCTTCCGGCTAAATTTATCATCGCTTCAGATGTAAACTATACTTATACAGCTGCCACGCGGACTTTTACCGCTCAGTACAAAACCATCTGGAACGCGTCGTTAAGTAAAACATTTTTAAAAGAGGATAAGCTTAAACTATCACTGGCCGCAAATGACCTGCTTGACCAAAACGTGAACTTTAGCCGGGGGGTATCGGGCAGTACCATTACCCAAACCAATACCAATGGTATAAAAAGATATTTTATGTTTTCGGTAAGCTGGGATTTTACTCAATTCGGCACAACGCCTGCAAAAAATTAATGATCATGAAAAACATCCTCATCACACTCGGCATCCTATTACTAACCGGTAACTTTTTGTTTGCGCAACATGCCCATATTATTACCAGCGGCAGCGTTGAATTTGAAAAATCCGTTAATACGTATGCGATAATTAAAAAAATGTTGGGTAATAATATACAGGGCCTAACCCAACAGCTATATGAACAATATCAAAAAACACAACCCCAGTTTAAAGTTTTAAAAAGCACGCTCACTTTTGACAATGATAAAACATTGTTTACACCCATTGAACCCGAAAATAACAATAGTTTTACGTTTATGGGCGATATCCCA
>Ga0206943_1232_pt1 | contig 12624 bp, 8 predicted proteins | sample Alteio_BWOrgHeat_7_FD_153243 | JGI IMG/M metagenome (GOLD analysis project Ga0206943, IMG submission 153243) | Enriched cells from forest soil in Barre Woods Harvard Forest LTER site, Petersham, Massachusetts, United States -... | ecosystem: Environmental > Terrestrial > Soil > Temperate forest > O... | reverse complement strand
CATGAGGTGCAGGCGCTGGCTATCTTTGCCGGACCGGAGCACTACATCTCGCCTAACTGGTATGAGGAGAAGCAGACGACGGGGAAGGTGGTTCCTACGTGGAATTATGCGGTGGTGCATGCCTATGGCTATCTGAAGGTCATTGAAGATGCCGAGTGGCTGCGGGCGCATGTGGGGAGTTTGACTACGATTCATGAGGTCGCTTCTCCTGCGCCGTGGGCGGTGAGCGATGCTCCTGTCGATTACATTGCTTCGCAGGTCAGAGGGATTGTCGGGTTTGAGATGAAGATCGAGCGGCTGGAAGGTAAGTGGAAGGTGAGTCAGAATCGCTCGGAGAGTGATCGGCGCAGCGTGGTGGATGAGCTGGACGCGCTTGGTTCGGCGGAGGCTGAGGCGATGTCGCGGCTGGTCGAGGATACGTTGTAACGGGAAAAAATACCCACGTTAGCTTCGCGAGCCCTTCGGCTTCGCTCAGGGCAGGTTGTGGGGCACCCGGGGCTGTGGCACTCGCGTGATTTTGGCTCAGCCTGCGTCGTTCAGATTCTTCCTCCCGTTGGTCGTCAGAATGACGGCTTACTACATTTGTAAAGATCCCGCCTGCTTCGCGTTTCGGGCTGGCGGCGTGCTAGACTCAGCGGTTCGCTATGAGCTACGAAAATATCCTTGTTGAAGTGCGCGATGCTGTTGCGGTCGTTACCCTGAACCGTCCCAAGGTGCTGAATGCGCTGAATGCGGCCACTCTGAAGGAGTTGGGGGCGGCGATCGGAGAGTTGTCGGCTAATGCTGCGGTGCGGGCCATTCTACTGACCGGGGCTGGCGAGAAAGCATTTGCTGCCGGGGCTGATATTCAGGAGCTCGCCAAGGTTTCGGCGATTGACGGGCATGCGCTGGCGCTGTGCGGACAGGGATTGTTTGACCGCATCGAGAACTGCGGCAAGCCTGTAATTGCCTGCATCAATGGATTTGCGCTGGGCGGCGGCTGCGAGCTGGCGCTGGCCTGCACTTTTCGCATCGCAAGCGAGACGGCCAAGTTTGGGCAGCCGGAAGTCAAGCTTGGGATCATTCCCGGCTACGGGGGGTCGCAGAGACTGCCGCGGCTGGTGGGCAAGGGCGCCGCGCTCAAGATGATTCTGACGGGCGAGATGATCCCGGCGCTTGAGGCGCTGCGGATCGGACTGGTGGAGGAAGTGGTAGCGCCTGATCAGCTGATGGCGCGCGGAGAGCATATTGCGCGGACGATTGCGGCACAGGCTCCGCTGGCGGTCGAGAAGTGCCTGGAGGCGGTACATGCAGGCTACGACCTGCCGCTGCGGCAGGCGCTTGATCTTGAGGCGTCGCTATTTGGGCTGTGCTGCGCTACCGAGGACAAGGCAGAGGGAACGAAGGCGTTTCTGGAGAAGCGGGCGGCGGAGTGGAAAGGCCGGTAAAAAAGAAAGCGCAGTGGTATGTGGTCCACTGCGCATAGGAGGCCAACACATGTTGGAAGTGAAACGCCGTTTACCGGACGCCCAAGTCCGGCTGGAGCAGTTCAAATAGAGCTGAAACCCTCCAGTAAATCCTTTTAGTTTGGCCATTAGGCACCTTCGGAATTTCGCTTGTCAAGCATTTTTTACGGCCATCCGGCACGGTGGTGCGGGATCGGGAGCTTTGTTTCGTAATGAACCGGATAGTAAGCAATCAGTTTCCCACCTGGCGAAACGGGGCATTTTCCCCGCTGGCGCGCGTGCGTGCGCTTGATATGCTGCCCCTGTAGTGCTCTCGACTGCATGAAGCTCAGGAATACCCTTATCGCCTTCGTTCTTGTCCCGTCACTGATTTTCGTCGCAGGCTATGTGGGCTGCAGGCGGTCAGAAGCGCCGGAGGCGGGCGCCCCGGATGCTGCTGCGCAGGCGAAGGAGCAGGCTAAAGCCGAGGCGCAGGCCGCGGCGAAGAAAGCGGACGCCGCTCGCGCAGAACTGGAGCAGATTCCGCCTCCGGCCAAGAGCCGTTACATGGCCATTCACACGGTCGAGAGCTGGAACAATCCCTTTCTGATTGTTGGCGGACAGAATGTGACGCTGCGGGTGATTTCGCCTGATCAGACGAGTAGCCCGGCGCTGCCAAGCGCGATGCTGAAACCGGCCAAGGCGCGGCGGCAGGAGCTCGAAGTACGGCTCGGGGATCTTCCGGATGCGCTGGCGGCGCTTCCACCGGAGGATTGGCCTTACGGGAGGGTGATTGCCGTCGAGGAAGATCCCGCAGAGACGCGGGCGAATCGGCTGCAGGTTCGGCGGAATGTTGAAGCGACGATGCAGGTGCTGGGGAATCTTGGCGTAGTGATCTATGAGTGGCCTGCGAGTGGGGCGGGGCGGTAGGCGCATTCCAGCCCGAAGTGACCAGGTGGTTGGGTTGAGGTATTGCTTTCCCACCCTGACTTCGTCAGGATGGGGCACCCACTTTCTTGCTGATCAATGCGGTAAAGCAGATCCTTCGCTCCGCTCAGGATTGACAATCCCTTAAAAATTAAACCAATTTGAGTGCGGGAGTCGTGCGGCGGATGCCGCTGCGGGCGTGGAGCCGCGGAGAGCGGTGCACGATGGTCAGTTTTTCGCGGTCGAGGATTTTGCGCTGTTGGCTGCGTGCATGGGTTGCCCACGGGCCGACATTATCGAGCTTGAGATAAGCGGTCCAATGGCGCAGGGCTTTTCTGCGCTGTCCGGTGCGCTCATAAGCGAGGGCAAGGTTGTAATGCGCGTCGGCGTAAGTGGGAACGAGACGAATCGCAGAGCGGTAGGCCTCGACGGCTTCGGGAAGATGCTGCAGTTCGTCGAGCACATTGCCGAGGTCGAAAAAAGCGAGCGCGTATTCGGGATCGACGGCGGTGGCCTGGCGGTAGAGGCGCTCTGCTTCAAGAAACTGCCGCTGGTTGTAGTGGATGGTGCCGAGGTTGATGCAGGCGGGCGCGTGCATGGGGTCGAGCAGCAGGATTTCGCCGTAGAGAGTGGAGGCTTCGGCGATCTTGTGCGCCTCTTCGCAGCGCACGGCTTCAAGGAAGAGGCCGTTGGCGCGGGCTTCGCGCTGGCCCGTGTTGAGAACCGTTGCGCCGAAGGTGGCTGTGTTGCGGGTACTGCCTGCGTCGAAATCAAAGACAAACTGACGGGCTATGGGCTCCATGGTTGCGCCGGAATGGCGGAAGAGCAGCCGTGAACCGCTGCGCGCAGTTCCTGCTTCGACCAGTGGATTTGACATGCCGGAGACGGAGCGCATGGCGGTTACCGATGCGCTGATTTTTGCGGCGGAGATGCGTTTTGCCCGGAGATCGCGCAGCTTGCTTAGCTGAACTAAATCCTGAAAGGAATACGTTTCAGAGGGAGCAATAAGGCCGCTGCGCTCCCATCCGCGCAACTGCCTCGGATGGATGCGCAGGATACGCAGCACGTCCTGACGGTTATACGGGTTCACAGGGCGAACCGTTTCTCCTTGGAGTCATTGAGACCCGCCTCTTGAGGCGATTATGCGCAACGGGGAGCGCTGGTACAAGGGGCTGAGTGTGAAAATCCGTGGATAAAAGGTACTTAATTCGATTCCGGGTGTGGATTTCCGCTTTCGGGGCACCTTTGGTTCGCGGTGAATCGTGGAGCCGACGGCCGGGCTTGAAACGGTGACCATGAAAATTGACGACGCCCGGTGGGCGTGGTTCGATGAGAACTGGTGAATCGCAAACCCTCCCTTCCGATAGATGAAATTCTGCCGGAAATCCTCACATCCCTGGAGCGTTCTCCTAACCTCGTGATCGAGGCAGCACCGGGCGCAGGCAAGACAACTCGCGTTCCTCCAGAGATTCTTAAGATCATAAGCGGCGAGGTTCTTGTACTGGAGCCGCGCCGTATTGCGGCGCGGATGGCTGCGCGACGAGTCGCCTCGGAAATGGGCGAGAGGATCGGGGAAACGGTCGGGTACCAGGTGCGGTTTGAGGAAGTCGCCGGCCCGCGCACACGCCTGCGGTTCGTTACTGAGGGAGTATTAACACGACGCCTGATTTCCGACCCAGACTTAAAAGACGTTGATGCGGTCATCCTGGATGAGTTCCACGAACGCCATCTCGAAGGCGATCTCGCGCTGGCCTTATTGAAAAAGCTGCAACGCAAACGACCTGCTCTGCGAATCGTAGTGATGTCGGCAACGCTCGATACCGATTCGGTCGCCCGCTATCTCGATGAGAGCCCCATCGTGCGTGCCGAGGGAAGGCAGTTTGAGCTTTCGATACACCATCTGCCGTACTCTCCAGCGCCGCTCGAAGTGCAAGTGCGAAGTGCGCTGGAACTTCTGATCGCCCAAGAAGGCTCCGGAGATATTCTGGCATTCCTGCCCGGCGCGGCGGAGATCCACAGATCCATGCGTGCGTGCGAAGAGACTGCGAGGCGATCAGGGGTGTTGATCCTGCCGCTGCACGGCAGCCTGTCACCCGAAGAGCAGGACCGCGCGGTCGCGCTTGCATCGAGACGGAAACTTATCCTGGCAACCAATGTTGCCGAAAGCTCAATTACCGTCGAAGGCGTAAGCGCGGTGATCGACAGCGGCTTGGCGAGACTTGCGACCTGGTCTCGATGGACCGGATTGCAGACGCTTGAGGTGAGCCGGGTGAGCAAGGCTTCCGCCAGGCAGCGAGCCGGACGAGCGGGGCGCACCGGGCCGGGTCGTGTGTTGCGCCTTTATACGGTGGAGGACTACCAGTTACGGCCAGAGCACGACACTCCGGAAATTCTGCGCAGTGACCTGTCCCAGCTTTGTCTGGTCTTGCGGGCTCTGCAAATTGATTTCCGTAAGGATATCGAGTGGCTGGATTCACCTCCGGAGGCGGCGATCGAAAGCGCCGAGCTATTGCTGGGCCGCCTCAGAGCAAGCGGAGATATGGCGCGGCAGTTGATTCGTTTTCCTCTTACTCCACGCCTCTCACGCCTTCTAGTCGAGGCGGTAAATCGCGGTGTCGGTGAGGACGGGTGCGTGGCGGCGGCGCTCCTTGCATCAGGCCTCGACTTTGGGACGAATGATCTTCTCACCGGCATGGACCAGCGTCATGATCCTCGCCTGCTGCAGCCGCTGGATCAATTACGCAGAATTGCACGACCCTCCAGGCGGAAGCATCACGATGAGGATGCTTTGCTCAAGTCCGTCCTGGTGGGGTTCTCTGATCGGGTCGCCCGGCTACAAACAGGCAATCGGGTGATGCTCTCGACAGGCGCGACAGCTGAAGTGAAGGGTCAGCCTCCTCCGTATGAGTTCATGGTCGCCCTCGATGCTGAAGACCGTAGAGACAAGCCGCTGCCCTTGGTTCGCATGACGGCGCGGATTGAGCCAGAGTGGCTGATCGACCTGTTTCCGGAGCGCGTGCGGGAGCAATCGACTGTTGTGTGGAATCGTTCAACGGAGAGGGTGGATGCGGCAAGTATGCTGCTCTACGACGAACTCATCATTCAGGAATCGCGCGGTGCCGTGCCAGAGCCGCAGGCCGCTGCCGAGCTGCTTGCGCAGAAGGCGGTTGAAGCCGGGATTGAACGCTTTGTCGATCGAGATAAACTCGATCAATTCTTATCGCGTATCGAGTTTGCTGGTTTTGAGCCTCCCGACATTCAGCAAGCACTGCGAGAGTTGTGCTCCGGATTGCTGAGCTTCGCACAACTGAAAGACGCAGCGCGAAATTTCATTCCAATGCTGGAGCAAAAAGTCGGTGTCAGGCGACTGAATCAGATTGCGCCGGAATCGCTTCGATTGCAAAGCGGACGGCAAACGAAGATTCACTATGAGCACGGCAAGTCGCCATGGATTGCATCCCGGCTGCAGGACTTTTTCGGCATGCGCGAAACGCCTCGCATAGGGGCTGAGCAAATACCGGTTGTGATTCATTTGCTGGCGCCAAATCAGCGGCCGGTGCAGACTACGACTGATCTCGCAGGGTTTTGGGAGAGGCTCTATCCCCAGGTTCGTCGCGAACTGATGCGGCGCTACCCAAAGCACTCCTGGCCTGAACGGCCTTGATGTGTCGCGGTGATCTGAAGGATGGTTGATTTATAAGGACTTGGAGCCGACGACCGGACTTGAACCGGTGACCTGCCGATTACGAATCGGCTGCTCTACCAACTGAGCTACGTCGGCCTGCTCTTAGAATTTTATCGTAAAGATGGGTATGCGTACACCTGGGAAGGCATGCCATCATTCCGAGGATGAAGAGTCCTGCCGCCGAAAACTGTTGATCAATATTGCGACTGTAATCGCCACGTAGAGAACACCCGCCATCCCCTCCAGCGCCGCCACCATTCGCGCCTCGGGCTGCAGAGCGACCACGTCGCCGTAACCGACGGTTGAGAGAGTCACCAGGCTGAAGTACAGCAATTCGCTTTGATGATTTGTACGCACGTCACCGCTGCGGCCGAAGGAGCCCGGAGAAACGATATCGATCACGCAGTAGAGGGCAAACCATAGCATCCCCAATAACAGGTAAATGCTGATTGCTGTATAGAGGTGCTCGCGGACGACGGAACGAGCACTCTTTAGATAGGAGAACAGGCCGACAACTGTAAACCCGCAGAATGCTGCCAGCGCTCCCCACTTGAGGGCGAGCAAAGTCGGATTGGGAAAGAGAGTGCTCGCCAGTCCGAAGATCAGCGCGATCACCATCAACAGAACCGACGGCCACAACCAGCTTCTTCTCTGCGACAACCTGACGGTTGCCAGGACAATGGGTACAAACGTGAGTGCCGTGAGGATGAGTCTCCGCAAACCACCGTGATCGAGCGCCGGATACAGCAAAATGACGGCCAGCAGAGATATCAGGATCAGTAAATCTGGTCGTGATTGCGGGCTTATCTTCACGTGAAAAAGTCAGGCCGGAGATGAAAGAAGCCGCCCGGCAACAGGGCGGCTTCCTTCTTTAGGGAGAATAGTTCCAACGGAGGCAAAACCATCAGAACTTTCTGGCGAAATACTATGGGTGCACCAAAGGGGTGTCAAGGCAAAATCCGGAACAATATAAAGTCATCTGGAATCAGTTGCTTGCAGAATGGACCCTGTTTTAGTCGGAAATAACAGGGCTTCGCCTTTTATTCGCAAATTGGCCGTTTTGAGACGGTAAACACTTTACTTTCTGAGGCTTAATGTTTGATTGCACCAGCTCATGTGCAATTTTGTCGTTTACGACGTTATTGGAGCTTTAAGCTGATGAACTCCTCTTCGTTGAGAGTAGAGACTGATTTGCCGCGCAGCCGGCGAAGGATGGCGCGACCGCCGCCGAAAAATAATCCGAGGATGATGGCGGCGCTGCCGAGAATTCCTGTGAGGTACGCGATGCCAAGTAACAGGCGCGCAGTCTTCGATGCTTCACTGACATATCCTTCGGGATGATTCCACGTGATGTCTGCTTTGTAATTGATCGCGTTGAGAAGCTTATGCGCTTCGTCGACGGAGAAGCTGCCGCTGGTGATGGCGACGAGCGGTCCGCTGCGACGCACGAGCAGGCTCACGTTGGAACTATCTGCCAATGGCTGCGGCCACGCGGCTTGTGGTGTGTTGCCGGCTTTGAGCAGCGACTCGATCGTCTGCTGCTGATGGATGGCCATCTGCGGCGTGGGGTACATGAGGATCGTCAATGTGCCGTCACCGTTCTGGGTGGAGTAGTTTGCCGTAACTGCTTCGGCTTCGCGGTCGAAGTCGATGGCGCTCGGCGGGAGAACGCCTCCGCCACGCGCATATGCAACGGGACCAACGGCGTAGTGCACGCTGCCTGGGTTGAGCGATGCGCCCGGCAGATATTTCGGAAGCGGCGGCGGAACTGCGCTGGGGCCGCCGGTCTTCGGCAGGTCATTCGCCAGTTCGCGGAGTTGCGCGGCGGACATGGCGGTCAGGTGATCGAAGGTGGCGTCGACCAGAATCGTTCCCGTCCAGAAGAGCACGTGTGCCCCGTCGAAGGCTCCGTCGTTGCCGATGTCTTCCTTCAGCATGCCTGCGCGACGGTAGAAGGTGAAAGCTCCGTAGGCTCCGGTTGCATCCTGAAAGCGGATAGCGCGGACGTTCAGCTTGTTGTCAGGCTGAGTGTAATTCGCGGCGGCAAATTCGGTGAAGCCGTATTCGTGCAGCACGGCGGCATTGGCCTGGTCGGCTGCTTCGGGCGCTGTGCTTGTTTGTGGAGCGGAAACCTGGTGCCATCCGGCGAAGTCGGTGGGAAGGATTGGCGGCTCTGACGGTGGAGCGGGAGCCTTCGCTGCATAGATGTAGGTGGAGGAGATCGCGATAACTGCTATGGAGAGGAAACGGCGCAACATAACGGCTTGTTGTTGAGACTACCACCGTGCGCGTTTCGATGCAGTATATGTGCGGCAGCCGGGGACGATGCAGGTCGTGAATCGTTGGTCCCACACTTTCGCAACCATGCGAAGGTATGTGCGCTCTGGGCACCGGCTCGTTGTTTACGCGACGAAAACTATCTGCGCCAGTTCATCAGGATCGGGCGCTCGAATGAGCGTAAAGGGATTCCGCCCTCAGGGTCGTTTACATGGGAGAGCGGGGTTCTTGCCAAACCGCACTCACGATATCGAAGGTTGATCACTGCTCATTGTGCTGCTGGCCAGCGGAACGTGACGGTTCGCCCAATCCAGGTCGCGCGATTTTTAAAGATGCGCAACGATTCTTTCAAGGCACATCCGAGGAGGAGTTATGAAAGCCTTTCGCATATTACTCGCACTTGTATTGCTGTCGCCTCTCTACGCTCTCCATGCTCAGATCGAGGAGCGGGCGCTGATGTCCGTCAATATTCCGTTTGCCTTCACTGTCGAAAATACGCATCTGCCTGCCGGGCACTACGTGATCTATTCGGAACTGAATCATGAGTGGAAGTTGAGTTCATTCCAGCGCGGAGGCAGCGCGTTCTTCCACATCACCCAGGATGAAACACGCCATCTTCCGCCGAGGGCCAGGCTTGTTTTCCATCGCTATGAGACCGAGTATGTGTTGCGTGAAATCGAGCCGCGTGACATCGGGATCAAGGCGAAGTTACCCCTCGGGAAAAAGGAGCAAGAGCTCGCGCGCCGGGTTGCTCAGCCTGACCTCGCGATGGTGTATGCCGAGGATGGCACAAAGACCATCGCTCAGTCCGGCGGTGGAAGCGAATAGTCCTTCCCAAAACGCGAAGAGGGCATCGATCAACCCCTCGATGCCCTCTTCGCTCTTTTTTCTGATTGTTACTGCAACAGCGTTCCGTTTTCCGGTTCGATTTTCGCTTCTTCCGGCGGAATGACGACTGCGGCTGCTACTTTGTCTTCTTCTTCGAGGTTGAGCAGCTTGACACCCTGCGTGGATCGTCCGGCTGCGCGGATGGTCTTGGTGTCGATGCGGATGATCTTGCCGTACTGGCTGATGACCATCAGCTCCGAAGTCTCATCGACTAATTGGATCGACGATACCTTGCCGTTGCGCGCTGTTGTCTTGACGTTGATGACGCCCTTGCCGCCGCGTGTCTGCAGGCGGTATTCATCCACGTCGGTGCGTTTGCCGAAGCCGTGCTCGGTGATGCTGAGGATGAGGCAGTCGCAATTGACTCCGCCTTCATCTTTTCTGCGCTCACGCGGGGTGACGGCGATGCCGACGACGTAGTCCTTCTTGCCGAGGTCGATGCCGCGCACGCCGTAGGCTGGACGGCCCATGGAGCGCACATCGTTCTCGTCGAAGCGGATGGCCATGCCTTCGTGCGTGGCGAGGAAGACGATCTGGTTGCTGTCGGTGATGCGGACACCAATCAGCTCGTCATCTTCTTCAATACCGATGGCGATGATGCCGCGTGCCATGACGTTGGAGAAGTCCTTGAGCGGCGTCTTCTTCACCGTTCCCTTACGTGTGGCGAAGAAGATGAACTTGCCCTCTTCTTCGAGGTTACGCAATGGCAGAATGGTGCGGACTGTCTCGCCGGCCTGCAGGTTGAGCAGGCTCTGCATCGACTTGCCCTTGCCGGCGGCGCCCACGTCAGGGATCTCGTATACCTTGAGCCAGTAGACGCGGCCGGTGTTGGTGAAGCAGAGCAGGTAGGCGTGTGTCGAATCGACGATGAGCTGCGAGACGAAATCTTCTTCGCGCGTCTTCATGCCGGTACGGCCCTGTCCGCCACGCCGCTGCTGGCGGTAGGTCGAGATCGGAGTCCGCTTCAGGTATCCCTGATGCGAGACTGTGACGGCGACCTGCTCATCGGCAATGAGGTCTTCGAGTTGCAGTTCGGCCGTCTCGTCGATGATCTGCGTGCGGCGCTCGTCGCCGTAATCCTTGCGGATGGCTTCGAGTTCCTTGACGATGACGGCGCGCAGTTTCTTTTCCGATCCGAGGATGGATTCGTACTCGGTAATGCGGTCGCGGACTTCGGCGAGTTCCTTGAGCAGCTCGTCGATCGAGAGCTGGGTAAGGCGATAGAGCTGCAGTTCGAGGATCGCGTCGATCTGGCGGTAGCTAAGCGTCAGCGTTGGCGAGATAAGCGTTGCCGGATCGATGGCGTAGCGCGCGGGATCGAGCTTCACGCCCGTAAGTGCCTGATCGCGTACCGTGATTGTTTTGCCGGAGAAGAACTGGAAGAGATTTTCTCTTGCATCATTGCGGGAGGATGACCCGCGGATGATCTTGATGACATTGTCGAGGTGATCGAGCGCGATCTGGTAGCCGAGCAGGATGTGCTCGCGCTCACGCGCCTTGCGCAGGAGGAAAGCTGTGCGGCGGCGGACCACGTCGATGCGGTGATCGAGGAAGTGGCGGATCGCCTCATGCAGCGCAAGCTCGCGCGGCTGGTTATTGACGACAGCCAGGAAGATCATCGAGAAGCTCTCCTGCATCTGGGAGTGCTTGTAGAGCTGGTTCAGGACGATCTGTGCTTCTGCACCGCGCTTCAACTCAATGACGATGCGCATGCCGTCGCGATCGCTCTCGTCGCGTACGTCAGAGATCTCGTCGATGACCTTCTCGTTGACCAGCTCGGCGATGCGCTTGATGAGCGTGTTCTTGTTGACCTGATAGGGAATCTCGCTGACGATGATCGCCTGCCGGCTCTGATTCATGTTTTCAATGGCGCACTTGGCGCGCATGAGAAAACGTCCCCGGCCCGTCTTGTAAGCGTTGGCGATGCCGCTGCGTCCGTAGATGAAGCCGCCCGTCGGGAAGTCCGGACCCTGAACGTGCTTCAGCACTTCGTCAAGGCCAGCATTCGGGTTATTCACCATCTCGATGGCGGCGTTGACCACTTCAGTCAGGTTATGCGGCGGGATGTTCGTCGCCATGCCGACGGCGATACCGTTGGCTCCATTGATGATGAGGTTCGGAACGCGCGCGGGCAGGACTGATGGTTCAAACGTGGACTCGTCGTAGTTCGGAGTAAAGTCCACCGTCTCCTGATCAATGTCGGCGAGCATTTCACCGGCGAGGCGCGTCATGCGGGCTTCTGTATAACGCATGGCCGCGGGCATGTCGCCATCGACGGAGCCGAAGTTGCCCTGGCCATCGACAAGCACGTAACGCATGCTGAAGGGCTGCGCGAGGCGCACCATGGTGTCGTAGATGGCGGAGTCGCCGTGCGGGTGGTAGTTGCCCATCACGTGACCGACAACCTTCGCGCACTTGGTGTACTTCTTGTTATGCTGCAACCCCATGTCATGCATGCCGTAAAGAATGCGGCGATGCACCGGCTTCAGTCCGTCGCGCACGTCGGGAAGAGCGCGGCCGATGATGACCGACATGGAATACGCGAGATAGGACTGCTTCATCTCGTCTTCAATGTTGATCGGGATTAAGTTGGCTGCGCCGGGTCCAGTGGGTCCGTCACCACTGCTGCCATTGCCAAGGGGAAGCTGGGGATTCTGATCGTCTGCCATAGATTATTCGAAGTCTCAAACAGCCCGGACGGGGTACGTGATCAGGATCGGGCTGATTGAATCTATCTTTATGATACTAAAATAGTTATGCCTCAGCAATCGACCTTAGTCCATTGGATTCATGGGTTTGCGGACGCGAGAATTTAGCCCTCGCACATTGTCCGGTACACTGGGTTCAGAACCCACGAAACGATGCCGCCTTCGACCGCCCACAGCATCCGCAAATTTCGCTTCAATCGCCCCCAACAGATCGCCGCAGTGCTGCTTCTTATGCTGCTGGCACAGTGTCTCTGGGTGGTGAGGCACCAGACGCTTAGCGAGACGGATTACCAGTTTGCGCGCTGCGGACGCGAGATGTGGGAAAAGCCTTCTCCTTTGGCTGGGTATTTCACGAGTTGCGGGAATATTCATGATGGAACGCTGGCGTATCGCGCTGCCGGCTTGCCGCTGACGTTGCAGAGGATCTTTGCCGGGCAGGACTCTTCTACTTCTACGTGGGAGATGCGGCATGAGGTGAGCTACGTAAAACTGTTGATGCGGCTGCCGTTTATTCTTGCCGGGCTGGCTCTGGGGGCATGTCTCTGGTGGGTGACGCGGCGGCTCTATGGCAATACCGGCGGCTATATTGCGCTTTCGCTTTACTGCTTTGCTCCACCGATCGTGCGGGCGTGCACGTATCCCAACAATGAGATTCTCGCCGCGTTTGGATTATTTGCCGTTGTGTATACAGCAATTGGCGTGGCGCATGCCATGC
>Ga0206943_1229_pt1 | contig 12781 bp, 14 predicted proteins | sample Alteio_BWOrgHeat_7_FD_153243 | JGI IMG/M metagenome (GOLD analysis project Ga0206943, IMG submission 153243) | Enriched cells from forest soil in Barre Woods Harvard Forest LTER site, Petersham, Massachusetts, United States -... | ecosystem: Environmental > Terrestrial > Soil > Temperate forest > O... | reverse complement strand
GAGGCCGGAATTGCTCGTGAAACCGCTGCCGAAATCAATACTCTGCCCCGTAGCCTGAAAAATGTAAGTTGCACTACTGACACTACTGGCCGAGAACCCCGGCGCCTCCGCTATGGCTTTAATCGTCGTACTGACAGCGACATTTATCGGACTTGTGTATACAGCTGAACTGGTTGAAGGAGTCGAATTATCTGTCGTGTAATAAATTGTCGCACCCGGGGTCGTGTCAGCAATAGAAACCGTTTGCGCGTTAATATATGTCCCCGCCGATGGAGTAAACGACGGTGGATTTGCTGCAGACTTCGCGATCGTTATCGTCGCTGACACCACGGGACTCGGACTGTATCCGGGAGCAACGGCAAGCGCGGAGATAGTCACTGAGCCATTGCTGATAGTGACCGGCTGGCTGTAGACGGGTGAAGAGGTTGTGGGCGTAGATGTGTCCGTCGTGTAGTAAATAACAGCGCCGGGCGTTGCATCGGTCAGAGTCACCGTCTGCGCCGTTGTGAACGAACCGCCATTGGGAGAGATCACAGGCGTCTGCGTGGCGACAGGAGCATTTGATAGGAATGTCCAAGTAAGAATCTTCTGGCTTGCACTCGTGCTGCCAGTTCCACCGGTGAATCCAATGTACGCAGTATTGCCGCCAACGGCCTGGGGAATATTGACCGTGAAACTCTGTGAAAATGTCTTGCCCGTAACGGCATCGGTAATTGTCATGCTGAGCGTAGTGCCGTCATACGTCATGTGGACGTTCATCGAGTCGCCGCTATGAAGGTTGATTCCCGAAGAACTCATGTCAATCGCGGGAATGGTAGGCAATGCGCCGCCAGTGTATAGTCCCGTCGAGTCTGTTCCTTCGCCGCTGTTGTTAGCGAGATCGAATTTGACAGCTATGCTGTTGGCGATGGGCGCATAACCTAACGATCCTCCACTCGCCCCACGGGCTGTCGGCGCATTCGATTGAATCGTGAAGGTGAACCCGTCGGCAAGTGCATTTGAAAGCTGAAATGAGAAGTCATTCGTGAATGACTGAATATTCATGACGGTGTTATAGAAAACGCTGCCCGCTTGAAATGTGCCCCCGCTGGTGAGCTGTAGGCGGCTATCATCGCTGTTGATCGCACTGCCATTCAGGGTCAGCCCCGCCACCGAGGCAAAGCCACTTCCGAAGTCGATGCCCGTACCAGAATTCTGGATCGTGTATGTTCCCCCGCTGACGATGCTGGGGGTAAGATTGCTGGTCGCCATGGCCAGGACCGTCTCGCTCCCGTTCACCGCGATCGGCCCGTTGTACACCGTAGAGCTGACTGCTGGCGTGGAGCCGTCTGTCGTATAGTAAATGACCGCGCCGGCTACGGAATCGCTAATGGTAACAACCTGTGCGTTTGTATAAGAGCCCGGAGCAGGAGTGAAGGCGGGTGCAGGAGTTTGCGTCAGAAAGGTAAATGTAGCGGAACTAGTGCTCTGCAGGTATCCCTGTGCGCTGATAACTGCTCGAAGCGTAGTGCCGGTAGAAAGTGTAAGTGGTCCGGTATAGAGAGTAGCCGCGGCCGTAGGAAGGCTTCCGTCAGTCGTGTAGTAGATGACGCTGTTTTGAGTGGAAGTTGTGATAGTGACCTGCTGGGGACCTGCAAACGTACCTCCATTAGGAGTAATAACGGGAGGCGATGCCAGCTGAACCCCATTCAGCAATCCGTAGACGTCCGCCTGATACGCGGCGCCTACATACACTTTCCATTTGTAACCACCGGAACTGCAAACTTTGTTGCCGGACCCGCGTCGTCGCGGTTTGTGTTCGTGTCACTTTCATTGATGGGATTTGTGATATTACTGGCGTCGAATGCGTACAGAATAGCTGAACCATTCGAGTTATAGGCATCAGTTCTCAATGCCCACACGATCCCATTCTGTGTCCCATTGGACGTAACAACCGGGCTGGCTCCTGGAAACCTGGAGCGGACACTTCCAATAACGTTTGGCGTTGTACTGAGCAATCCATTCGTAAGGTCGAATTGTTTCAGATGATCGCCATTTCCCCACAAATAGACGTGGCCATTCCAATATGATGGCGTACTCCATAATCCGGAAGTCTCTCCTGGGATATCCTGAACAGCATTTGGATTTGAACTGCCCCCAGGCGCATATCCGCCAAGATCGTCGCGATCGAGGACGAGTATCCTTCCCTCTTTTCCGGTTGAACCAACTCGTGAGGATGTGCTCCCGGCTGGTCAGGAAGTATCAAGACTCCACCCGCTCCCTGATCAGAGTCCCCATTCGTCAGGGTTGCCTGGTTGAAAGGAGTAAAGGCGCTACCGGGAGTGAAAGTGCCGTCCCCCGCAAGATCGAGACGAACTATGCTATTGCCAAAATTTACGTTGCTGGATAGAGGAGGATAGCTGCTGTAAGAACCATTGCCGGCGGAAAGAAAGAGGCGACCATTCGGACTTACCGTACCGATTGGGAGGCCACCAGGAGCCCAGATGCCATTGCCAAATCCATTTGGCGAGAGGCAGATGACACCAGCCTGCTGCAAGGTAGACGCATTATAAGCCAGGACCCATCCATGCCAAGGACCATTGTCTCCGTGCGCCCCGAACGCTATGTAAATATAGCCGTCGAAGAAAGTGAGCGGAACGCGATTCATCTCCCATAGGAGCTGAATGGAAGCTGACCGCCGGAGCTCCCATTTCCAGTTCCGGCAACCGTTGCTGTAATTGGTTGCGGTGGACTATTCGTCCGTTCTGCGCCAGTAACCATATCCAGCGCGTGAAGACGCTGAATATAGGTGCCGTTTTCTTTGGATTTAGATACTACAAAGATGGTCTTGCTGGTCGCGTCATATACGGGAGTGGATGTAATACCAATTTCCGGAACGATATCCTTCGTCCCTACATCCGTGCTGGGCACCGTTGTCGCGCCTGCCGCCGCGCCATGCGCTGCATCCAGCAGACTGGCTTTCCACAGCGGTAGAGCATTGCTCCCTCCATTTGTGTCGGCGTCGAAGGCATATATGCTGTCGTGCTGGGTCGCGACATAGAAGACGTTATGCACATTGCCGTCCGCCATCGCAATGCCGCTCACATAGAGTGGCTGCGCATAGACGTATCCGTCGACTGCCACACTAAACAGCTTCCCAAGCCGGTCGCATTTACGTTTGCAGGTGTCAGCAGGGTTTCCTGCATATTCTGTCCCTGATGCGTATTGTCGTAACGCCATGTCGGAACGTTGACCGGCGTCGCCGTCTGCGCTATTGCGCTGGATATGCTCGTAACCAATGCGAAGATCCGTATCAGGGATAGAAAAATGTTGCGAGTTCGGCCTGTTGAATGTGGAAACCCAGCATCGTTTTGCCTAAGCATTTGCGAAGCAGTAGAAAGTCGCATGTGACCTCATCCAGAAGAAGATTACGGAGGCTACAACCTGACCCTGCATAGTCTTTATTGCCAGCAAAGAAGACTTGCTGATTTGAATTTATGAATGTAAATGTAACAGTACAATTTTTTGGCGAATGTTCGAGTATTATTTGTAGTCGTTAACCAATATTTTTCAATATTCGCAATGAGCTGTCAGGATATCTGACGCGTCATCAATGTTGTTATTCTGGGTGTTCAGCTGTGCAAACCTGCATGAACACGGCATTCTCCATCGGATAGAACATGCATTTTCTGAGAGTCTGGTTCGCTGCTATTCTGTTGAGTATTACGCCAGTATGGATGCACGCGGCAACCGGAATTGCCTGGGAAGTCCACGGCCACTGGCGCCTGAACCAGACACAAAACTTCTTGCTCAGAGGAGACCCCGTCTCCCCAGGAGTATTACTGACCGCGGATACATCGACGAGCGCATCGCTCGTGATTTTGATGCCTGACGGCCAGCGGCTTATTTTCGATTGCTACAAAGCGCACACGTGCGCGCAAGGGTTTCGCGTGCCTGCCCTGATGAAAAAACCTGATAGCGATGCGATTGAGTTGTTCGAGGCTGTTCGGCGCGCCATGCAACAGTCTGCCAAGATAGCTACGCCGCAGCTCGCTGCCAACACGGTCGAGACAGAATTGGTGGTACCGATCCAGCAGGATGGTACGATCCTCCTGAAGCAGCCGCTTGCTGCATTGCCTCCCGGCCAATATCGAATGACAGTGCAGGGCGAGGGAGATGCGCGGCCGTCGGAACGGTCGCTGACATGGTCGGACACGAGTGACGAAGCACGGCTATCTGTTCCGCATGCGGGCGTCTATCGTTTGCAGCTCTTTGGGAGTCTGGGCGGAGAACGCATGCGTGTTGTTTGCCTGGCCACGCCTTCCGATGTCTTCTCGTCAAGGCAGAAAGCCTTTGCAGAGGCCAGGAACGATTTGCTGGAATGGAATGAGAGCTTCCAGGGCTGGCCAATACATGAATGGTTACAGCTTTTCCTTAGAACGATGGCGCAGCCCCAGGAGAATGGCAAGAACCCACCAGAGTGAGACCTACAACCAGTCTCATGAATGTCTGAGTAACCACGCATGATTCGCTTCGCATCTTCCCTTTGGCTTTGTGGTGAATGCCATAATCGAGTTGCATGCCGTGAAGTTGACGTCTAGGCAATGTTGTAAGCATCTGGATTCGTTTTCTCCGATTATCATGCGTTGATCCACTGCCGCGGATCAAGTTGCCTCGTCCAATGAACAACCCCTATCTCGCCGGCTGCTATCCCTATCGGTGCTCTGTGAAGCCGCCGCTCCGCACAAATCCGCAGACGCGAAGGTCTCCGATGCCGCGCAGGCGGCACATGGAGGCGCGGGCGCGGCGATCTCGTAATCTTCGCCTTGGGCACAGGGAGTGATTACAGGGCCATCCTCAGCATGGGGTGATTTACTTACCAACTGAAAGAAAACCAAGAGCCTCGCCGATTGTTGGATTGTCCTTTGCTGGCTCTCCGCGAGTTGCCCAATCAATCGCGCTACCTGAAAAGGTATGCGGAATTTCTGAATCCTGACGGCAACAATCTCCTAACCACTGGTACGTTGTTTGAGACGTACCGCGGTTCAGTCATCAAGCAGCTATCGGCATAGAGTCAAGTAGGCACTTCTCAGACGTGCGTATCGGGACATATACTTAGGGCCTACGTATGAAGAAAAAGAACAAGCTGCCGGAAGCGGCTTTGGAGTTCTTCCGTAACCAGGGACGTGTCGGGGGACTTCAGCGGGCGGCGAATCTGACCTCAGAGCAACGTAGCGAACACGCGCGAAAAGCAGTGCAGGCACGTTGGGCAAAGAAAACAGCAAAGAGAACAACAAAGAAAGGCAAGAAATGAGCAAGTACAGCAAACACGATATTGCGTTCCGGGGCATGTTGACGTGTGCGCATGACGACTGCACGGTCACAGGCGAAGTAAAGAAACAGAAGTACGTCTATTACCGTTGCAGCGGATATCGTGGACGTTGTGACTTGCCACGTTTTCGCGAGGAAGAAATTGCAGCACGTATGGGGGACGTACTCAAAGATATTTACGTCCCGGCTGAATTTGTACGTGCCATGAAGCCCTGCTGCAACGTACGCAACAACAGCAGCAACGTGAAACAGCAAGCAACGTACGCGACTGGAACGCGAACTAGCGGAGACACGACGCCGCATGGATCAGGCATACACGGACAAGCTAGATGGAAAAATCCCTGAGGAGTTCTGGCAACGTAAGAGCGCCGATTGGCGGGCTGAAGAATTGTGTATTGAGGGACTGCTTGCCGCCTTCAATCAGGTCAAGAAATCGGATAGACTGCCGGACGCAAAAAGGATTTTAGAACTCGCGAATCGTGCTTATTTTCTATTCATCGCGAAAAGAGTGAAATATGAAGAATGGTCGGCCCTGGAGGACGATTTTAGAACTGTTCTCTTCGGCACCGAATGTTTTGAACTAGAGATTTCAGCAAGATGAGCAGGATGCGAGAAGAATGGTCGGGACGGGCAGATTTGAACTGCCGACCCCTCGCACCCCAAGCGCGTGCTCTACCATATCCACCAATTACCCCAAGATACTTTCAGCTGCTTTATTCAATAATTTCAAAGGTTTATCGACACTGCGCTTTGCCCTCAGTTTCTCTCAAGTCCCATCTAGCATCCCCACAAAACTCCCCACAGTTTTTCGGTCACCGTCTCTATTGCACCGGTCAGAACCTAAGCATTTCTTAACAATATTGGGCACAGTGTCAGAAGCGTTAAATTACGAGAATAGTTGTAAATGATTGCCAGCGTTGGCAAGCGTGGCCTCGTCGTTCCCTGCAATGCGCAGCGCGATGCAGGTGGCGAACACCGTCGCTTCGGGACTGGCGCGGGACACCGTCGCTTCGGACTGGCGCGGGACACGGAGACAGAGCGAAGCGCGAGTTGAGCAGGTCGGGATGGACGCCGGTATGCCGTCGCTTATGACGACCAAACGATCTCGGAACTGGAGCGCGCCATTGCGCAAGATTCTGGGCCGCCGGCCGACATTAGGCGGGCTCCCAGGTCGCGCGGCGTCGAGTCGACCACGGGGATTCTTGAGGTTGAATAGATGGACCCGTCATGCCGCGCAAGTCGTGGTGACTTGCGCGGCGCCTTCCGTGGCTCTGCGGTTGATAAATTCCGCGGCGCGTTGTGCGTGGGTTGCGGCGGTGAATACCGCTCGGTTGTCAGCCGCCAACACTCTCAGCCAGGTTGCGATATAGGATGCGTGATCCTCTCGCGGTTCAAGAGCAAGCTCCAGATCGGCACACAGGAACGCGGCCCCGAGTTCGGCAACCAGTTCCTCGACAGCGTAACCTTCGCTTCCGAAGCGATGCCCACCGAAGTCACGGTCGAGCCGCGTCTTGCTGCCCGTCCAGTGAGTGCATTCATGGGCAAGCGTCGCGTAATAATTCTCCGCGTCTTTGAAACTCTCGAATGTCGGCATCTGGATCGCATCGGTGGAGATGCCGTAAAACGCCCGATTTCGGGTAGTTCCATTCCTCAACTTTCAATTGTGTCAAGCCCCTCACCCAACTGCTTCGCGAAACGTCGGCTTCATCGAAACCATGGATTGCCTGGTTGTTTCCAAGCTTTCAGAGGGACCGGGGCTGGACGTACGAGATCAAGCTCGATGGCTACCGACTTAAAGCCGTAAGAAGAGCAAGTGAAGTCGCGCTTCATTTCGGCAAGCGGAATATTCTGAACGACTGGTCGGATATATCGCGACTGCTCTAGAGTATTTGCCTGCGCAAGCCGCAATCGATGGCGAAGTCGCTGGGCTCGAATCTAATGGCCAAGATGGCTCTTATTTTTTGCAAAAGTTCCGTTCAGCCCAATTCTTCAATGTACCCACGCGGGTACCGCGATGCTCAGAGTGGAATGTCCGCAAGTGCGCGGAACCTAAGTCCGAAAGACCAGACCGGTCTCCAGAAAGGAGATATCGGAATCGCAGTCAAAATACGACAACCAGCTATTCAAAATAGCTTGCATAAGATGATTAGCACTTATCCATATTTATCTACAGTCGGGATTGTCATCTTCTATCTCAGGTTTTCGATATCTCCAGTGATAGCAACTATGGGGCAACTGACGAAGATCAAGGCTCTTTGTTTGTGGGTGATCCCGAACGACAAGGTCGGCGATTGTTGCTGACTGATCGCCACCTTTACGCCAACGCAATCGCGTAAATTGGCATAGATTTGATGGGCGAATTGTTTGTGGGGGGCACGGAACTGGTAGAAGTGCCCGTAACGCCTGGGTATCTCATTGATCAGGGGGAGATCACGCTTCACCTTGGCGGAAAACGGCAATAAACCGCCAACGAGATTTCTGTCTTGAGAGCGGGGCTATTCGATGGAAGGTCCAAGAAGCTTATTGATGAAATCAGTCGGGATGCCGCGCAAGATTCCCGACACCGCAAACCCGGCAGCACCAACCTCACTTCAAACTTCGGGAGAACGTCAATCCGCTTTGCGTGCCGCTCTTGCCGGACTGATTGGCAATGTTCTCGAGTGGTTCGATTTCGCGGTGTACGGCTACTTTGCCACCGACATCGGCCACCAATTTTTTCCGAAATCAAACGCCACTGCGCAGCGATTGCTCGCGTTCGGTGTTTTCGCGATCGGATTCTTCGCGCGGCCGGTTGGAAGCGTCGTCCTTGGCTGGGTGGGTGATCGCATCGGTCGGCGCGCACTCCTCACGCTTTCCATTGCTCTCATGGGAGGAGCCACCCTCGCCATGGGATTGCTTCCTACTTATGCGCAGATCGGCTTGGGCGCACCGATATTGCTAGTCACCATGCGTGTCATTCAGGGTTTTTCCGTTGGCGGCGAATTCACCGGGTCCATGGTCTTCACCACGGAATCGTCTTCTCCCCTCATGCGCGGCCTGGTCAGCAGCTCCACCGCAGCCGGTGTCACGATCGGCTTTATTCTTGGGTCTGGGTCGGCGTGGGCCATCAATGCATTACTCCGGCCGGAACATGTCTCGAACTGGGGATGGCGGGTTCCGTTCCTCGCGAGCGTATTCTTTTGCGTCGCCGGATGGCTCTTGCGCAGTGGATTGCACGAGACTGCAGAAGGCCTGAAGGCGACACAGATTCGCCCGCCTCTCATATCCTCGGTGATTGCGGACTGGAAGCCCATGCTGCAAACCTTCGGCATCGTTGCCACCACGAATGCCGCTTATTACCTGACATTCACGTACATGGTGGAGCGTCGCAAAGCTCTTGCGCCGCAGGGCTCGGTCTTTCTGCTGGCGAACACCCTGAGCTTGCTTTTTGTCCTTCTCGCCAAACCTTTCGGCGGTTGGCTGTCGGATCGCATCGGCCGGCGCAGGCTCATGCTCATCCTAATGTTCGCGATGATCGCCTTGATCTATCCTGCGTTCCAAATCATGTTCTTAGGCACGCCTCGGCAGTTCATTTTGGCGCAGGTCTTACTCGCCATCCCAATCGGCATGGCCCTCGGACTCCAAGGTGCCATGTTGGTGGAAATCTTCCCGCTGCGTACACGCGTCACGTCGATGAGCATCGCCTATAGCGTTACCCTTGCGGCAGCGGGAGGAACAGCCCCGCTCGTTTCAGCGTGGCTGATTGAAGTCCTCGGACAGCCTCTGGCGCCCGCCTACTACGTCATGTTGCATGGCATCATCGGGCTCGCCATCATGTGGCCAATGAAGGAAACAAACTGTCGTTCGCTCGATGAGTGAAGGCAAGCGGGTGATCAATCCTGTCACGTGCCACCACAGAGGGAAAATCACTGCAGAAGTCTGACGAGAATGAAAAATGGTGGGCCCGTGCAGACTCGAACTGCAGACCTCCTACGTGTCAAGCAGGCGCTCTAACCAACTGAGCTACGGGTCCTTACCGACAAAATGAACTCTAAGTTCAACGCGTTTTAACCTCAGAATTCCGATCACTCACGGACGCCGAGCGACCGTACCGTAATTCAACAACTTACAGGCTATCCGGAGACTGCCAAAATCAGCGATAGTCCTTCGTCTTCGGTGTCAAAAGCGGAACTTGGTGCGGAATGGGACCATCTCTCTTTCGTCTCCTATCGATCGCGCGTTTTGGAATTCGGATGCGCGGTAGGTAAAGGACTTGCCATCCTCGTATTAGCTGGCCCTTCGGACCACCAGCTGACTCCCAAAAATTCAGATCGCTGGGTTATGAGTCGTTAAATCATTGTAATTAAAAGACATCACACGGAGCGGTTGGCAACTAAAAAGAACGACTTGGAACGTACGGTCATTCTTACCGTGGGGTAAAAGTGGGGTTAAGATTTCGCAGCTTTTCATCTTCGGGGCGGATTCCCAAACCGCGAAGAGAGATAATCTTGCCTAGCGAAAAAATGTGTTACGTGCTCCATGCCATACTCTGTAACGAAACCCCCTTCTTCAGGGGGTTTCGTTACAGAGTATGACATTAGGTCGGGCTATTTATTCGAACACCTGACCCTCTGCTGCCAAAATTTGATTTACAACGTACTTTCAACAACTTAGCGGGAGCAGTTTGGCGCCGTAAGTCCTGTAAAATCACCGTTCGGAATTCTTGGTGTGGGGTTAAAGTTGGGTCGTATTCTCTGCCTTGCCTAATGGCGTTCCGGGAGCTGACGTCGGCTATGAGGCTTGGTGCGTGCTATGGTACATTATGCCAGACAATATATGGCATAATGTAGGCGTGGAGAATCTGGTATGAATACCGCTAATGCACAGATTGGTGACTGGCTGGGCCTGCAGTCACCGGCTACTGAGGGTGAGATCCTTCGCATCGTCGAAGGGCGGCTTGCTCCGTCTGTCATTAAGCGCCTCAATGCCCTGGGCCTGGAACGGTCAGAAATCGATACGATTGTCATTCCCTCCAGAACGCTACAGCACCGCCGTTCGCGGCGCGAAAAACTGACGATCGAAGAATCCGACCGCGTGCTGCGCGTCATCCGGGCTCTTTCGCTGACGGAGTCCATTTACGGAAGTCGCAAGCGCGCTCTTGATTGGCTCCGTAAGCCTCACCCGCGGCTCGACGGTCGAATCCCGCTGTCTCTTTTGAAGACAGACGCAGGAAGCAGAATCGTTGAGGAACTATTGGTTCAGATCGACGATGGCATGTTCGTCTAAATGATTCTCTGGCGGATCAGCCGGCATCGCGATTTGACTGGTACAGGCGGCCTGAAGGCTGCGGGACGGTGGCACTATGCTGGCCACGCAATTGTGTACATGACTGAGACGCCGGCCGCGGCCCTGCTTGAAGTGTGCGTTCACACGAGCGCCAATGACGTGCCTCCTAAATTCACATTATTGAAGATTGAAGGGCCAGACCTGCAGGTCCAGTACGTCACAAATGACGACATGCCGGAGGGCTGGCGCACTCGACTGGAAGTGACCCGCGATATAGGAACGGCATGGCTCGAAAAGAACGACAGCGTCCTTCTCCAAGTGCCGAGCGTCATTGTTCCGGAGACAGTCAACTTTCTCTTCAATCCATCTCACAGGAAAGCTGCAGACTTCCACATCGTAGAAGCACTCTCATATCCGTTTGATCAGCGCCTAAAAGGACAGGGATAGGCTTCTTGAACAAGATCCCGGACGATATCGTCACAACTGATTTCGCCTGATTCCGATGTCAGTAGGACCCTTGACATGCAAATCAGTAGCGCTTAGTGTCCCGCCATGCTCGAAAGCAGGATAGAAGAGGCAATTGCCACATGCCCGGAACTATTCATTGAGTCTGGTCTGACTCTCGTTCGGAGGCAGGTTGTAATTAACGGAAGGCGTCCCGATCTGCTCTTCAGCGATTCCTTTTCTCGTCAGCTTTTGGTTGAGATTCAGAGCGGTCGACTCGACGAAGATCACCTTCAGCGACATTTCTACTATTACTTCGACTGTCGGGCGAAATACCCATCAACACACCTTCGATTGATGTTTCATTGCGAATCGCCTCGTGCCTCAACACAAACAATTTCTCGATGAACATAGATATGAGTTTCGCGAATATCCCGAACACGAGTTTGATGCGTGGCAAGGACTCTCGAAATATCGCCGAGCACTCTGGAAACAGGGTCGACGCCTGGAATTGTCGCACCACGACCTATGAACTTTTTTATGAGATCGAAAACAGCCGATGACGATGTGCTACAAGATGCTGTTGCTTATGCTCATGGCTGAACTCGCCGATTCGGAGGGCCGCGTTCCGTTGAGAACGTTGGCTGAGCGGTTTCAAGAATTTTTTGCGCAGCGAGCGATTCACAACAAGGCGGAAGAAAACCCTAACCGGGCCACACCAGGTTCGTTATTGTGCAAGAGCATCGTTGCCTGGAAGCGGGTAATTCGCCAGAACCCGGTGCGTCTCCTCACCGAATCATTTGTTATCGACGAGGGTGTTTCGATTCAGTGGTCGCCGAGAATTTGGGGTTTGTGGAGCAATGAGCTGAGTGGAGAAATTCGGACGGCGTGCCTTGATCGCCTGATTCGATATTTCAACCGGCATGTGCCTGGTGAGCGCGACCACGACCCTTCGGACCCTGACCCGTAATTTAGCGCTATTTGGTGCAGGCACTGTAGACACTGTAAGACTCACGTGTGTACCGTCACTGTACCGAAATGTAACCGCTAATTTTACTTTTTGCGCCGTCCTGGTTCGCCGGTTGAGGCGCGTGCGGTTGCAAAGCTTGAAAGCAATTTTTTTTCGAGGATTTTACCCGATTCGGGCGGAATTCCAATTATAGATAGGCGGCGAACTTGTTTCAGCCATGAAATTTTCCAAGGCATGACCCCGTTTCCAAGCGGACGTCGCGTATCAGATCGAGAACGATATAGCCGGATGGTTGGAACTGCCTCGACTTCAAATCACGGCGCGGTTGCGCGAGTTTTTTCGGGTGTCGCGATGTTGTCTTGTGCTAGACTGGCGCCCGATTCGAGCATGGAGGCATAACAGACAGATCTGAGAAGGGCACGCTCATATCCTCCCTCAGGCCCCGGAATCGTTCTGCGGTTTTCCTCTGAAAGCTGGGACTGTGAAGGGCAACGCGGGGGTGATTCGTATGTGTAAATCTGACCGCCAGGCCATCGGTATTCGGTATTGCAGCTGTCTGACCACGCTACTGCTTTTTGCTGCGTCCATCCAGTTCACCGGATCTGGCGTCTGGGCGCAACCGATCACAAGTAAGGCTGTCACGCAGCCCGGATCTGCGAGTACCGTCGTCGGCTCCACTCATGGAGTCGGCGGTTCCGCAACGGATACGATTAGCTCCGGGGGGCCCGTCTCCAACCTTCTGTTCATTCCCATCACGCCGTGCCGTGTTGCCGATACGCGTAACGCCACTGG
>Ga0206943_1227_pt1 | contig 12970 bp, 13 predicted proteins | sample Alteio_BWOrgHeat_7_FD_153243 | JGI IMG/M metagenome (GOLD analysis project Ga0206943, IMG submission 153243) | Enriched cells from forest soil in Barre Woods Harvard Forest LTER site, Petersham, Massachusetts, United States -... | ecosystem: Environmental > Terrestrial > Soil > Temperate forest > O... | reverse complement strand
AAGACTTATGAGACAATCCCAGGAAAGTCTGAACAGGGCTAAAAAAATTATTTAATTATGAGAAACTTCAAAGGATTTGTTTATTTTTTCCAGTCCGGCACACAGCATTCGGATGGCTATTTTATTCAGTGCTTTTTCGTTACCAGTGAATTTACAATTGCGAGGGTATTTGTAAATTAGCGTATGAATGAAATATTCCTGGAAGGATTTAAAAGATCCCTTTCCCGGGCTGAACCACCGGAAGATTTTTCAGCACAGGAAAAAGCACTCTGGTTTGCCGGCCGGGGAAATTGGGAAAAAGCACACCTGATCGTCCAGGATTTGAACGATCCGCTTTCATACAACATACATGCTTTTCTTCACCGGCAGGAAGGGGATCATTCAAACGCCAGCTACTGGTATCATAAGGCAGGTGTTAAAATGCCGGACACATCACTTGACCGTGAATGGGAGGAAATAATATCCAATCTGAACATTAATAAATAGGCAGTAGTCTTCCCGGAGAGTTTCACTACATTCTGACTACATCAGGTTCGGAAAAGATTGTAGCGGGGCATTAACGTTGTGAATTAAGATAATCCGCAGGAATGAGACCGAACTTCTTTTTAAAGCATTTGGTGAAATAGGAAGGACTGCTAAAACCTGTTGTAAACGCGATTTCCGATATATTGCCAACTCTTTTCTGTATAGATTTCAAAGCCTCTTTTAACCTGTAATCTTTTATAAAAGTATTTGGAGACTGACCGGTGAGTAAAATCATTTTACGGTACAACTGGGACTTACTGCGACCGAGCGGTTTACAAAAATGATCCACTTTCAGGTTTGCATCGTTCCACACTTTATCCGTGTAATCCATTAAAAGCGTAATGAATTTCTCGTCCGGCTCCATAAGAGATGTTATTCCCTTCCCTTTGATAAACGTATTTCCATTCTCGCTTTTGTAAAGTTCCTTTACCTCAGCGGAAACAACGATTTCGCCCTTTATAAGCGTAGCAATCCGTTCAGCCAGTTTAATGCTATCCTCAAAAATTAATTGTTTTTCTGTAACCGGCACACCGGCACTTAACCCGATTTTGATATTCATTTTGTCCTTCTTCTCATTCTTCATGAACTCCCTATTCATTCTTTGAATATCCAAAGCTGCGTGCACTGCGTTCGTAACCGATTTAAAGGAAATCAGATAATAATCATCCGTTTGTCTGACTAAATTTCCTTCATGCGAATGCAGGGTTTTCTGAATATTCTGGTCAAATTTTTCGAATGAAGTTTTGAAGGGCCGGGAATCTTTCCTGAGTGTTATCCGGTTTAAAGAAATGACCATGATAGTTCTGAAAGCCGGATCATTGATAATATTTAATCCGGTGTCCCGGGCTCTTTCAGGATCCTGAATCCGACCCAAAAAAGATTCCACTATGCTGGGTTCCACTTCGATGATGCTGGTTGGCACCTGTCCGTGTGCCTTATCATGCATCTTTTGAATGGCTTTCGCATCGGGTGCCTCAATTAAGCAAAACGCTGTTTTCCGTTTGTCATCAAACCAATATGTCAGTCCCCGGCATCCAAACTCACCCTGGATTTTTAAATCTTCCTGGTGTATTTGAGCTACATTTTCGGCGGTCACGGCCTCTGAGACGTCGTGCCGGTCCATAAAAATGGGCATATAATGAATGATTATTGCGTATGAAAATATCTTTTATGTCTTCAATGGCCCACTTTGATATAGCCCCACCCCGCTTGCTGTTTTGAAATTATTTCATAAATACCATCAGGAACAATCTCCATACCCGGCACCAGTTGTGTACTGTCAATATTATTCCTTTTCATTGTCATGGCACACACTTTGAATGATGCTTTATTTGATGCAATTATTTTTTCAACTCCCGGCTGTTGTGCTGAGTGGTTTTTGATTGCAAGGTCCAATCCCTGTCCATAAATCACTACTTCCAGTTTTGCATCCGGGCTTGCACCTGTGATAAGTCCGATTTCACGCACGATGGCCTGTTGATTAATACTGTCCCTGCTGGACATATCAAATACAACTTTATAATTAGTGGTTTGGGCTTGAATGAAGGGAGACATGAGCATCAATACATAGATGCACAAGAAATACTTTTTCATATTGAAGGTTTTTAGGTTATATAATAATAGGACAGGAAAATTACAAAATTAACTGGTTAATTATTTTTTCCCGGTGGCAGCCCAGAAAATACCCGCATACAAAAAATTCATAAATGAGGGATCACTGAAAATGGCGGGCATGTGACCGAGGGCAGTATAAAACGAACGGCCACCGTCGTAATTATGGTACCAGGCCACAGGGTGCATTTTCCCCATACCTGTTCCTTTTTTGTCAGGGCCCCATTGTACATTCGGATTATAACTCGTTTCGTCAACGGTCATGATATAGTTCAGTCCCTGAATTTTTTCTTCCCCGAATTCATACCATTCGTCAGTCCATAATTTGTTGCCCGTAAATCCCTGGAGACCAGGAAAATTAGGATCAATAATATTCAACCGGGCCGTTTGAATAACAGGATGAATATGAAACATCCTTCCGACCAGTTTGGTATACCATTCCCAATCGTATTCCGTATCCGAAGCGCTGTGTATACCAACGAACCCCTTCCCTGACTCAATAAATCGTTCCATAACTTTCTGCTGGGCAGAATCAAAAATATCCCCGGTCGTATTCAGGAAAATGACCACCTGGAACTGCGCCAGGAATTTGTCCGTAAATCCATTGGGGTCTTCATAAAGTACTGCATCAAAGAAATTTTTTTTAGCCAGGTCCTGAATAGCCAAAACGCCCGCGTGAAGGGATTCATGATGCCATCCCCTGGTTGTCGTCACGATCAATGCTTTAAATTGTTTTTGCTGGGCTCCCGCCGGATTGGAAAAAAAAGTTTGTAAAAACAGAATAGATAAAATAAGCTTGAAGGCTTTCATTCATTATAATTTATAAGTTTAAGAAATATCTGTGCCGATGAAAGTTACAATATTGTAATTTTAATATCTCTCCCGCTAAAATATGCTATATGAAAAAAAATATTGATCCATCCATGGCTAGCCTGGACATGCAAAGTACGATAACAGATGATGCATTCGCAGAAAGCACGTCCATCAATCGCCGGAAATTTGTTGAATATGTAGCCGCTTCGGCTTTGACTTTCACGATTGTTCCCAGGCATGTGCTCGGAGGAAAAAATTATACTGCCCCCAGCGATAAAATTACACTGGCCTATATCGGAATAGGTACACAGGGTATAAGGGAATTATTACCATTGCTTGCAAACACACAATTCCAGGTAATTGCCGTATGCGATCCGAACAAAGAAGCCATTGGATACAAAGATTGGGGTAAAGAATGGCTGAGAAATGAAATCCGTAAAACCATTCAAAAGCCTGACTGGGAACCCGGTGGAGATAATTCCATTCCGGGCGGAAGAGAAAACGGAAAATCAATTGTCGATACTTTCTATGCCAATGTTCACCCGGAATTAAATTATAAGGGTTGTAATGCCTATGCAGATGTTCGTGTGCTGTTTGAAAAGGAAAAAGACCTGAATGCAGTTAAAATCATGACGCCCGACCATCTTCACGGCATCCTTTCTATGGCTGCCATGAAAAAAGGCAAACATGTTTTGGTACATAAACCGCTTTCCAACCGGTTACTGGAGGGAAAGAGAGCTATCGCCATGGCCCGTAGCAGTTCTGTGATTACACATTTGATACCATGGGATTCCAATGGATCTATGGAAACTGTGATGTCCTGGATTAATGCCGGAACCATCGGTACACTAACGGAAGTACATAACTGGACAAACCGCCCTGTTTGGCCTCAATACCCGACAATTCCCGTTGACACACCCCCCGTCCCGACTGGTTTTGACTGGGATCTCTGGCTGGGTCCCGAGTCTGATCGCCCCTATCATCCCGATTATACCAATATGGTTTTCAGAGGTTGGTATGATTTCGGCGGAGGTTCCATGGCCGATATGGGACATTACAGTTTATGGACCGTATTCAACGCATTACAGTTGCAGGCGCCCACTATCATAGAACCCAATCTAAGTCATGTCTGCGGAATGCATGACCCGGTTCCATTTCAAATCCAGAATAATTTTTCATTTCCTATGGCCAGCACGGTACGTTTTAAATATCCGGCAAATGGAGCCAGGCCCCCGGTGGATCTTTGCTGGTACGACGGGGGCATGCGACCGCCTACACCCATTGAAATGCAGGAAGAAAACAAGGAACTACCCGCCGAAGGCATGATGTTCGTTGGGGACAAAGGCAAGATACTCGCAGGATTCAATCTGCAGAATCCAGAGATTATTTCAGGCAAAAAAATGGAAGTGCAGGCAAACACAAATGAAAAAAAGCCCAGCCAGGAAGAAAGAGTAGCCGCCAATTTATCTCTTTTTATTAATGCCTGCAAAACAGGAAAGCAATACCCGGGTAATTTTACCGAAGCGGAACACATTACTGAGGCGATCAATTTATATGCGGTTGCATTAAGAACCGGGCGTACATTGAAATATGATGCGGCTAACCTGAAAATTACCAATATACCGGAAGCGGATAAATGGCTTGACAGGGAGTACAGAAAAGGTTGGGATCTTGCCTCCATCTGATATTAATCGGGAAACTCTAATGATAGTATTATGAAAAAAATAAACAGAAGGGATTTCATCGGTAAAGCTTCCCTGGGAATCGGCGGGGCTGTCGCATTATCGCAATTACCTTTATCAGTTTTTGCAGATGCAGATCCGGCATGGTTAAATCAGCCCATCGGATTTCAGACCTATCCGATCAGAACACTGGTAGTCCAGGATTTCCCCGGTACATTGAAGTTAATGGCAGGTCAGGGATACCAGCTAGTGGAAATGTGTTCTCCGCAAGGTTATGTGACCAGCGGCTTTGGCCCGCTGGTAAATTTAAAACCGGCCGATATGCGGAAAATCATCGAAGACTCCGGACTTCATTGCCCGAGTTGCCATTTTACTTTTCCGGAACTTACCGACAATCTGGACGAACGGATTGAATTCGCAAAGCAGCTGGGTCTTACACAAATGATATGTTCCACGTTCTGGTTGCCGAAAACGGCTACCCTGAATGATTACCTGGAATCAGCAGATAAACTGAATAAATCAGCGGAGAAAATAAAGAAAGCTGGTATGCAGGCAGGTTTTCATAACCATGAATTTGAATTTGCAAAACTCGATGATCAGCTTATTTATGACGCGCTGATGGGTCGCTTTGACCCGGATCTGGTAAAAATGCAGTTCCAGACAGAAGTTATCAACCTTGGTTACAAAGCGTCCACTTATTTTAATAAATATCCGGGAAGATTCATTTCTGCGCATTTATCGGATTGGACGGCCGACAAAAAGGAAGTTCCTATCGGACAGGGTATCATTGACTGGAAAGAATTTTTTGCAGCTGCCAAAACGGGGGGCGTTCAGAATTTCTTTGTTGAAATGAAATTGGATACTTTTAAGGACAGCGCGACATACATTCATCAACTTTAGTCGGACCATTCATTGATTGATTTTCGGAAACTGTCATGGCGCACCTGCAGAAGTTTTAACTGCTTTCTTATCATCGTTGCTGATACCCGGGATTGGCGACAACCTAATTTTAAATTATAAACTTTGAATCTCAAAAGAAGGAATTTTATTCAGCTATCTACCCTGGTCGCAGGGTCAGCTATGGCTACTGGTTTTCAATCCGTAAAAACGGCGGAGGAAATCGCCATGAACAGAACAGGAACTAAAATATTAAATTCCATGACGGGGGATATAGTTCCCATTACCCTTACTGAACGAAATGAAAGAGTAGCAAAGGCTCAGCGATTACTCTTGCAAAATAAAATGCAGGCACTCGTTTTAGAAAGTGGCACTGCATTGGAATATTTTACCGGCATTTCCTGGTGGCCCAGTGAACGCACGATGGTGGCCGTAATCCCTGCAAACGGCGAAATAAAATATGTCTGCCCTGCTTTTGAGGAACCCCGTTTCCGCGAATTGATCATCCTCGGCAAAAAAGTTTATATATGGCAGGAAGATGAAAGTCCTTACCGGCAGATTGCACAAGCATTCAGCGACTCAGGAATCAATTCCGGTAAAATCGGAATTGAAGAAGAACTCCGTTTTTTTATTTTTGACGGCATTAGAAAAGAAGCACCCGGGCTGGAATATATTAGCGCTGATCCGGTGACTATACCCTGCAGGATGATCAAGTCCGCTGCAGAACTGGCTTTAATGCAAAAAGCCAGCGATATAACGGTTGCCGCGATGAAAATAGCCATCGGTCAATTGAAAGAGGGAGTATCACCGTCCGATATTTCAGCGATCATAAATAACATCCATACCCAGATGGGCGCCACACCGGATTTTGCATTGATACTTTTCGGAGCGTCTTCCGCCTTACCACACGGAAGTATCAAACCACAGCAATTAAAAAAAGGAGATATCGTGTTAATGGATTGTGGATGTAAGGTAAACGGATACAGTTCCGATATCAGCAGGACCATTGTATTCGGAGCTGAACCAACCAAACGACAACTCGATATCTGGAATCTGGAACAAAAAGCACAGGCCGCCGGTTTTGCTGCAGCGCGGATAGGGAACAGATGTGAAATGGTGGATGCGGCTGCAAGAAAGGTCATAACGGATGCAGGTTTTGGTCCCGGTTATCAGCTTCCCGGATTGCCTCACCGCACCGGTCATGGTATTGGGATGGACGGACATGAATGGGGTAATATGGTAAAAGGAAATCAGCAGCTATTGGAGGCCGGCATGTGCTTCAGCATAGAACCCACGATTTCTATTCCGGGTGAATTCGGAGTTCGCATGGAAGACTGTGTTTACATGACCGCAGAAGGACCGAAATGGTTTTCACAACCTGCTGTGGCGATTAATCAACCTTTCGTATAGAATATCATTTAACCGGAGCCTGATAAATTACTTTCCCCTTTACCATCGTGGTATGTACATTAATATTTTCATCGAAGATTACGATATCTGCATCCTTACCTGATGAGAGAGATCCTTTACGGTCGGCAATTTTCATGATAACAGCAGGTGTCATTGTCATCATCCGGATTGCATCGGTCAGGGAAACATCTGCCATTTGAACCATCGTTCTCACTAAACGATCAGCCGTTGCGACGCTGCCGGCAAATGATTTTCTGTCAGGCATTTTCGATACGCCATCTTCAACAATCACTTTGATGCCGGTTTGAATATTTCCGATTACACTTTCTCCCGGCGGCATCCCGGCTGCGCGCATCGCATCTGTAATCAGTGCAATCTTTCCCGGCCCTTTAATTTTAAATATGAGTTTCAACAGAGGTGCAGGCAAGTGAATACCGTCTGCAATGATTTCCACATCCATGTCGTCTATGATGAATGCGCTTTCCACTGCGCCGGCAAACCGGTAGGCATTTCTGCGCGTCACGCCTGACATGGCAGAATACAAATGCGTCGCCAGTGTATAGCCGTTTTCAAATCCTTCCAGCACTTCTTCATAAATTGCATCTGTGTGAGCCAGAGAAGCAAGGATGCCCTTCAATCCCAGAAATCTGGCAAAGGGAATAGCCCCCTTTAATTCGGGAGCAGCACTCCAGCGTTTGATGGAATTGGATTGTGAAATAATATATTCATACTCGTCGGGATCCGGGTCACGTATCCATCTGGGATCCTGAGCTCCCCGCTGATTCATAGAGAAATAGGGACCTTCCAGATGTACGCCCATAAATTCAGATCCTGATTCATTTAGCGGATATGCCTCATCATAAGTCCTCAGCGTACTGACAATATCTTCAGTGGATCCCGTGAGTGTCGTCGGAAATAATGCCGTCGTTCCATACCGGGCGTGTGTATTGGCGATTTCAAGAAAGGCCTCCACCGTGTTATCCATGAAATCATACCCGCCGCCCCCATGAACATGTATGTCTATAAAGCCGGGTGAAATATATCTGCCGCCGGCATCCAGGATCATCGCTCCCGGCATTTCCAGATCATGATCCGAAACGCCGATAATAATACCGTCCCTGACAATCACAGAACCATTCCTTATTATCCCGTCGGGAGTAATAACATGGCCGTTCACTATTTTGATTAAAGATTGTTTTATATCCACCTCTTATTGGTTATAGCCGATCATGCAAGATTTTTTTCAAGCAGCGCGGATGACAATGTATCCAGAAAACAAATGCAATCCGGATGCTCCTGCAAAATACTGCCTGGAAACAGATTTGATACCGGGTTTTCAAAACAGTCTTTCACCGCCTGTGCCTTTCTGCTGTCTGGCACTGAACAAATAATCCGGGCTGATTTCATTATTTGTTTAACGGACATTGTAATAGCCTGTCGGGGCACGTCGTCGATCATTTGAAACCAACCCTCGCCTAATTGTTGTTGCCGGCATTTATCGTCCAGATTCACTATGATAAAAGGCTCTTCTGTTTCAAAATCAGCAGGCGGATCATTAAATCCCAGGTGACCATTTTCCCCGATTCCCAGAAGAGCAACGTCAATCCGGGCATTACGAATGATTTTATTTAAACGCAGGCATTCTTCTGCAGCGTTTTTTTCACCATTGATGAAATTTACCTGCTGAAGGCCGCCTGTTTTTTGAATGAATCGTTCTTTCAGATATTTTCTGAAACCTGCCGGTGAAGATTCCGGCAACCCAATGTATTCGTCCAGATGAAACATGGTCACCTGCTTCCAGTCAACATCTTCCTGAGTTAGCTGGTTTAATGTTTCAAACTGACTGGTTCCGGTGGCCAGGATAATATTTGCAAAACCATTATTTTTAATGGCGGCCCTGATCACCTGCGCTGCCTCCCTGCCGGCTTCCTTACCCAAATCTGCCGGGTTATTTTTTACAATTATTTTCATCCGACAAGTTATCGATAAGCATATCAATTTTCAACATGCAAGATAAGCGTGGCCGGTTCTTCTTTGATTATGAATTAAATTTATATCCGTAATGAAGCTGTCTGATAAGTTCTGCCGCCAAGGCGGGTTTTTCATGGATATAATGATTTCCATTGCTTTCGCTTGGTAGAATGTTCTGATTTATTCTGAAGAAATTATGGGGATCATATTTCTTCTTGATTTTTGTTAACCTTTCATAATTCTGTCTGTAACTGGCTTTGATGCGTTCCTGGCCTTCGTTCATTATAAAATTTAAATAAGTTCCGCCGGACGAATAAGGATGTAAAGCTTCCCAATACTCCTTGCACCATTTGGTTATTTTATGTGACTTTGCCGGATCCGGGTCTACTCCCACAATTACCCCAACATATTTTGCATCCCGGTATGCCCAGGGTGTTTCATCCTTTCCCACCCTGGCGGCAGCTCCACTCAATGGAAACAAGTGCATCTGGGAAAGAGCTGTGGGTATTTTAGAACCATATTCAAAATGCAAATTCCTGATTTCGATACCGAGCTCATTAAAAAAATCTGCTCTCCAATACCATTGCAGACCAGGAGGCATCATACAGTCAAACAACGTTTGAACAGTGGGATAAGGCATTGGACCAACCATAGCGAATAAAGGATTCATCGCCAGTATGGGTTTGAATATCTCATCGGCTTTTTCCAAATCGCCGGTGTAACACCATACAATTCCGCAAAAATGTTTATTGTGCAGTTCTTCAGGAAAAGGCGGTCCGGGTATAACCAGTGTGGCAATAAATCCATTTAATTCTTCCGGGGCATTATGAATGAATGAATGGTACCATTCCATGATTTCATTTGTTTTTTCAATCGGCCACAAAGTCGGACCGGCAAAAACATTTTTGACCGGATGAGCCTGAAATTTAAATGAAGTCACGATACCAAAATTTCCACCGCCGCCCCGGATGGCCCAGAAAAGGTCCGCATGCTGATTTGCATTTACTGTTACAAAACTTCCATCGGCCAAAACCATATCTGCCTCCAGTAAATTGTCGATGGTGAGTCCGTATTTCCTGGTTAAATATCCTGTGCCTCCACCGAGCGTTAAACCACCCACACCAGTTGTGGAAATGATCCCGGATGGTACGGCGAGCCCGAACGGATGGGTTGCATGATCCACTTCACCCCAGATATTTCCTCCGCCTACCCTGACGGTTTTTTTCTCCGTATTTACACGCACATATTTGATTCCTGATAAATCAATAACCAACCCATCATTACACAGTCCCAGCCCGCCACCATTATGCCCGCCACCTCTTACCGCTACTGACAGATTATTCTCCCTGCCAAAATTTACACTATGAATCACATCGGCAACATCAGTACACCGTACGATCATACCGGGATACATATTGATCATGGCATTATACACTTTCCGGGCTTCATCATAATTGGAGTCCTTCGGAAGAATAATTTCTCCCCTGATATTAGAAGCGAAGGCATCGATGACTGCGTCAGACAGGCTGGTTACTAAGTTTGACATAAAAATATTTTTTGAATTTCCAGTGTTCGATTCAAAGCTACAGGATGGGAAAAAGGAAGACCCTTACTTTTAGGTCAAATGCAGGTAATTTTGATTCATCGCTGATGTCACTGTTTTGTTTCTGTAAGAGGAAGTGTCTTTTCCGGATCAATGGCGAGCCATAACAGGCATCCGCTGAATAACACAATGGCCAGCACATAGAGTGGATAATCGAAATGATGCGTAACCTGAACAATCTTTCCGAAAATCAGGGCAAGCGAAAATGCACCCATCTGGCCGAAAAAATTCATAGCCCCGGTAACGGTACCCGAATTGTTTCTACCGATATCGGCACATACTGCATAAGATACCATCACGGAAAAAGAGAAGGAAAAATTAGCAGCTATCAGGCAGGAGGCCGCGAGTATGTTATTGGAAATAAAGGCGGCCATCCATAATAAAAACCCACAAGCTCCGAGTCCAATCATCCCCGTTAGTCTTCTTCCTTTTTTCAATCCTTTGTGTTTTAAAAACCAGTCACCCGCAGCTCCTCCGGCAAGGAAACCACTGACGCCAACCAGAAAAAGAATGGAAGTAATCTCCTTCATCGAATTCTCTGAAAAACCCCGCCCTTCCTGGAGATAAACAGGCATCCAGGCGATAAAAAAATAATTGGCCCACTGGCAACAGAAATACATCAGCATCAGCGGCCACAATGTATTATTTCGAAAAATCAATTTCCAGGGCACCAGTTCCTGTTGATCTTTATGACGACAGGATAATGCGATCATTTTCTTTTCAGGGACGGGCATTGATTTCATTTGTGATGGAAAGTCCCGGAACCAGGAATAACAAAAAGCCACCCACACGATACCTATGGCTGCAATTACATAAAACGGTGTTCTCCATCCAAAAGCGGCGGCGATGGGCACGATGATCAGTGGAGCTGCAGCAGCACCCAGTTGTGACCCGATACCAACCCATGATAATGCCTTTCCGGTTTCATTTACAGGAAACCATCTGGATACTACCAGAATGCTGTTCGGATAAGTGCCCGATTCGCCCACGCCAAACAGGAATCGTACAATAATAAGAGAAATCAGACCGTTGACAAGTCCTGTGACGGCTGTGAACAGCGACCACCAGATAACGATCCGGATAAACACTTTTCTTGGTCCGATCCGATCACCGACCATACCGGAAGGAATTTCAAACACTGCATAAGCGAGGGCAAATGCTGCCAGCACCCAGCCAAATTGTTCATTATTAAGATGCAGATCTGATTTTATCCGGACGCCGACAATCGAAATGCAGATGCGGTCCAGATAAGTGAGTGTGGTCAGTGAACAAAGCAATACCAGAACGCGAAAACGATATGGAATTAAGTTATTAATTATTAGTTATTAGTTATAAATATTGGAGTAATATCTTGATAATGGAAATTTTTCTGAACAGTTGAAGAGGGAGACTGAGAAGCAGCTAAGCCATGTTTAAAATGGTCAATCAGTCAAATGCATGAATGATCCTGAAATGGGGACATTAACGGGGTAATAACGATGAATATGCAGAGATTTTTTAATCCCGAAATGAATTGAATATCAAGGTTATGGGCCAATAAATGGGAAAAGGATGATTTAACAGTCCGGTTTTCTCAAGATTAGGCTAAATACTTAAATTGTAAGAGATATACGCTTACATTAGTGTAACGAATCGTTGTATGGGACCATCATCTTTAATCATCCTTTTTTTCGCAGCGATCGCATTCGCCGCCGGAGGGATATTTGTTTCCAAGCTGTTGGTAAAAGGATCAAAAAACCTCCAGAAAGGACAACCCTATGAATGTGGCATTCCGGTAACGGGTTCCCCATGGAATCAATTCAACGTAGGTTATTACCTGTTTGCCCTGATCTTTCTGATTTTCGATGTGGAGCTGGTTTTCATGTATCCGTGGGCTGTCGTTGTTAAGCAAATGGGCCTGCCTGCCCTGGTGGAGATATTGGTTTTCCTGTTCATCCTGTTTATGGGATTTCTGTATGCACATAAAAAAGGAGCGCTGAAATGGGTGTGAATGAAAAAATGGACAAGGCGGATTTTCCCGGTAAAATTCATGAAACGGCGGGAGGAGGTATCGTTCTAAGTAAGCTGGATGATGTGATCAATTGGGCCCGCTCCAATTCTCTATGGCCGCTGACCTTTGCCACCAGTTGTTGCGGAATTGAAATGATGTCCGTGGCATCCGCAAAATATGATTTCTCCAGATTTGGATTTGAAGTAGCCAGGGCCACACCTCGTCAGGCAGATGTGATTATCATTGCCGGTACCATCGTAAATAAAATGGCTCCCGTTTTAAGAAGATTATATGATCAGATGGCAGATCCAAAATATGTGATAGCCATGGGTGCCTGTGCTATCAGCGGAGGACCTTTTTTTTACAATACCTATTCTGTAGTGAAAGGAGCAGATCATGTTATTCCGGTTGACGTTTACATTCCGGGGTGCCCACCCAGACCCGAGGCTTTATTACATGCCCTGATTA
>Ga0206943_1226_pt1 | contig 12995 bp, 6 predicted proteins | sample Alteio_BWOrgHeat_7_FD_153243 | JGI IMG/M metagenome (GOLD analysis project Ga0206943, IMG submission 153243) | Enriched cells from forest soil in Barre Woods Harvard Forest LTER site, Petersham, Massachusetts, United States -... | ecosystem: Environmental > Terrestrial > Soil > Temperate forest > O... | reverse complement strand
GTTTTTGCATAAACGCCTGCGGGATTTCCTAAAAATGATCTGACCAGATCTATGTAGTGAATGCTATGGTAAAGTATTTCTACCCTTTCGCTTTTGAAAAGAAACTCCCACAGATGAAACGGATGATATATATTTACATGGATCTCTATATCGCAGAGATCTCCAATCAATCCCTTGCTGATGATGTCTCTCGCGGTAAGAATAAAAGGAGCATACCTCAACTGAAAATTGATGGCAGCGAGCAATTTTTTATCGTTCACCCGAACCAGTGGTTTAAAACGATTCACAAATTAAAATTAGGTATCATGAATGGCCTTAAATTTTTGTCTTTTTGCGGTTTAGTTTTATTGGGTTTAGTCAGCCCTGGTTGTCGTAATCTAAAATCTAAAGAATCACTTGTAGTCTTAACACAATCCAGTCATCAGATTGAATTGGCCAACGACCGGGTTCGCCTTGTACTCGTAATCGATTCTCCCATCGTTACCCAGTCTTATTTTGCCAGGGTAAATGGAGAATGGAAAGAAGTTGCTTCTGCATTTACCGGATCAGAAAAACGTCAGGACACAATAATGCCTTTATTCCGAAAAGGCGCTGGATATGTTGATGAATATCGTCTCATGGCCAATGAGGGATTTAAAAATGTAAAAGTTATAACTAACAACGAGGATGCTGCGAAGATTCAATTAACCGGGGACATTAATAATAATCCCATTGAGCAATCAATAGAGTTGGATTCCAATCAGGATTTCTTTCATATAGAGACTCTGGCCCAACTTGCCAAGGAACCCAAACTGGAATATCTGCTGTCCAATTACACATTTAATGTACCTGGCCAACCTGACTATATTTTTGTGCCCACCGTAAAAAGGGCCGATGATGATCTGGTGGGTGACAGAAAATTTTTCGCACCGGCTGCTATTGTTGAAAAAGACGGGCTTATGCTGGCGCTCGTTCCCGATCTGAATTTAATCAATCAAAATATCCTCTATGCAAAAGGTGCGCGTTCTCAAAAACATCCACGGATTTTCGCAGTTCCCATTGATACAAATAAAAACTCGTTTCCGACCGCGCTCGATTTAAATCTCCATTCAGGTGTTTCCGAACATCCACTCATCTCTTATGGTCTCATTGATTATTGGACGGAACAGCACGTTTATTGGCGACACGAGAATGAGAACGGCGCACAGGTCCGCTTCCTGTCTGATAATAAATTACACTATGGGTATGATCTTTTCATCAATTCAAACGTAGAAAAGACCCGCGGTTATCAGCGCATATCCTCTTATCTGTGGGAAAAATATGGAAGGCATTATTTCCAAATGCCAAAACCCCAGGCCCTGCCTTTTTCTGATTATGCAGGAGTCTGTTATCCGGCAACCTTTGCATATGAGGGATATGATGTGATCAATGGAGAAGCTATGCGCCTCAATGGGCCAAGAAATTTGAATATTGGCATCAAACACCGTCAAAATCATCCCGAATTAGCAACCTGGCAGCAATGGGAAAAAAATGGTGTGCCCATGGGAGGTCTCAGACTCAGTGCGCCACAATGGTATCAGTTTATCTATAATACATCCTGGTGGAATAATGTTTGTGACGCTACCGGAATATATTATTGGGGTAAAAGGCTACATGACTCTACCCTGATCGATAAAGCAACGCGAATCATTAATTTCACATTATCATCCCCTCAAAAAGATGGAATATTCCCCGCGCTCTATGATATAAATAAGAAGTCCTGGATGCCCAGCATGTGGAGACCGCCTGCAGAGAATTACAATCCGGATAGCGTGTTAAGATATTTTAATTGGGAGCAGGGAGACTATCAAACTTCATCAACAAGTGTGACGGCCGGGTTTTTAATGCAGTATCGCAATACCTGCGAAGACAATCCAGCCATCCTGCCATTTGTAAAACGATATGGCGATTTTCTGCTGAAGAATATCCAGCCCGACGGTACAGTGCCCGCCTGGTTTACCAAAGATTTACAAGCCGTCCCCAGCCTGAAATGGAACGGCGAAGGAGGAGTTCACCTTTGGGTACTCAGTGAACTGTATAAAGCAACCAAAGAACAAAAATATCTTGAAGGGGCAGAAAAGATCGCGAAATCAATGATCAATGATGTGTTACCAAGACAGAAATGGTACGATTTTGAAACATTTTATTCCTGTGCCGTAAAGGCTGAAAGTTTTTTCGATGCACGTACGGGTCAGTATCCGGCGAATACAATGTCCACCGGCTGGGCTATTGACGGATTTGCTTCTTTGTATGAAGCAACGCAGAATAAAATTTATCTCAGTGCCGCCGAGGCTTGTGCCGATTATTCTATTTTTTATCAGGCAGTATGGGCACCTCACTACATCATTACTGCCTATCCTTTTGGTGGATTCTCTTCACAAAACAGCGATTGTGAATGGCTGGATCAGAGAGGACACCGGTTCGCAATTAGCCTGATGCATGTCGGGCTATTATCCAGCCGACAGGATCTTATCGAAAGAGCGGTGGCCGCTGCAAGAGCCTCTCTCACTCTCACCAATCAACCTGCACACATACAAAATGATATTTATAAATATCCAAATTATCCTCTGGGTCTCGGACCTGAAAACATCGATCACGAAGGCTTCCCTCAAATGCCCTTACGTTCCGGACCGAGCTGGTGCGAAGTAGGTGGTCTCGCGGCTGCGGCTCAGTTAATGAACCAACTGGGTGGCGCGTATATCGATTTCAAAAATAATATTGCCGTGGGAATTGATGGTGTATCTGTTGTTAATTACACCCTGACCGATCATAATATAAAGCTTACCATGAAGTCACTTTTATCCGGCCTAAAAGTTCCTTATGATAAGCCATTTGTGATTGAGCTGCGTATGATTGGATTGGAACCAGGGACCTATAAAATTTCTTTGAATGGAAATACCGCGCTAGATTTTTCCGAAAAAGAGCTTAATAGCAGGCTTGTAATGGTTTATCCGGAGGGAAAGATTGAATTTAAAAAATGACTTCCCGTTTAATGAGAACATCTTTCTATTGAGTGCCGTCGTCTGAACAGTTTATTTTCTCATTACTAATCTCAGAACATACATTTTATTTGTTATGTATAATGTTTTCTCGTCCGGAGAAAATGCACAGTTGGAAGTGGCATCAGGTACTCTTATTTTCCCAAGCAATTTTCCATCCTTATTAAAAATCCAAACGCCTCCGGGCCCCGCTCCAAATACATTTCCACGCTTATCAACCTTGATTCCGTCTGGCAGTCCCTTTAAGGATGTATCATATCCGGCGGCACTGTAAAATATTCTTCCATTATTGAGCGAACCATCATCACTAAATTCATATGCATACCAATTGGGTTTAGAAGGATCTGAATTAGAAATGAGCAGCGTTTTTTCACCAGGTAAAAATGCAATGCCGTTTGGTCTGGTGAGTGTATCCGTCAACAATACAACTTGTCCTGACGAAGTAACTTTGAAAACACCCTGGAAAGGAAGTTCCTTTTTGGGATCATTCATTAGCTTTTCCAATCCATACGGAGGATCGGTAAAAAACAATTCCCCTTTATTACTATAAACCAAATCATTGGGGCTATTAAATTTCTTGTGATTATAATTGCCCGTAATAACAATAAATTTGGCTTCTGGTTTATCAAGAGGAGCATCCATCTTTCCTATTTGACGGTCACCTTGCTGACATAAAACAAGACTGCCATTTCCATCTAATGTTAAACCATTCGAACCCATCTCTCCACCTCGTTTTACCGTATCAGTATAACCGGATGGCGCCAGATAAAACTGCTTCCCGTTTTCTTCAGTCCATTTATAAACTGTATCTGAGGGAACATCCGAAAATAAAAGCATCTTTGCACTTTCTACCCAAATAGGCCCTTCACTCCACTGAAAACCTTCTGCAATTATTTCGGGCTGAGCTCCAGTAGAAATAATAGAGTCCAGTGAAGGATCAATTTTTTCAATATTGCCGATATTTCTGAAATGCCTTTCATTACTACAATTGACCAGGAGTGTAAGAATGAAAAATAAAAATGTATTTTTCATAATATTCAATTTAATTCCAAAACAGTTAATAAGTCTCACAAAATTGAACCAAAAAAACCGGATGTGTAGAAACACAACCGGTTTATTTCGTCTTAAACCAAGACAAAGATTCTTTTGCTTATGAGTGTAAAATAAACAAGATAATTTATGTGGTAATAACCAGGAATGGCATTGTATTCACTTATTTTGGCATTGTCTTAAATAGCATAATCCAATATCGAATAATCAATTACAATTAACCAGAAACCCTTACCTCCCGGTATCGAAACAGGGCGTATTGTATATCTAAAAGGGTATCCTATGCGTTGGCTTTGGATAGCCCGGACTGAAGGATGACATACTCTTTCTTATAATTCTGCATTGTGAAACCAGTTTCGTTTCTGCAACTGTATCATCAATCATTTCCTGAAGTAATGCGGGTAAAACCTGTATTCTGGCATTTATAAGTACGGTGACATTGTTCGTTCCGAAGAAGTCTAAATCAATGACTGGCTCAGAAGGGATTGTGCTGAAACTTATTTTCCGTTTTTCCTTTCCATTGTGTATTAAATATTTCAAATGACCAATTGAATGATTATTTTCCAATATTTTATCGTTGAAATTTTTCATTAATAGGTATCCGACGGTAGCAGCCGTTTTATTTTTGGTTACTATTTTAATTTCTTCATCCAACCAGGCGAGCTCGGCCTCACCAGCACCATATAAATCATAATCAATTTCCAACGAAGGCCTTAATGAAGAATTTTGCAAATTATTACAAACAGATAACCAGTGTTTTACGGAATCCTCTGACAAGGAGTTTTGATAAAGAATAATTATGTTTTTAAATGCGGCTGCGATCATTTTTTTGGCTTCCTTCAACTGCCTGTCAGTTAACAAATCAATTTTATTTACGACAATTATGTCAGCTTCCTGAAGTTGTTTTTCATATATATAATTTACATTGTCATAAAAAATAGCCTTATTCTTTTGCAGAAATATTATTAATAATCTCACATCGGCAAAAACCGATAATACTATCTCAAACTGATTCGAATTAAACCTCAATAAGGGGTTTATTATCGTGGCTGCCAGGTCAGTACACGATCCGACAGATTCTGCAAATATTACATCGGGTTTCCCCTCCCGTTTCAAAGACTCTATTTTCCCTTCCAAATTTTCAAAATTGCAGCAAAAACATCCGCCAGAGACCTCTTCTGTTGCTATACCTTGGCTCTTGATAAATAATGTATCCACTTGCTGTGTCCCCTGATCATTAGTAATTACGCCAACTTTCCCGTTATTATGATAAAGGTATTTTGCAGCCTTTTCAATAGCTGTTGTTTTACCACTTCCTAAAAACCCCCCTACCAAAAATAATTTCAGTTTGCTCACGCCGGTTTATCTGATTGTTAGTGAAAGGATCTGATCTGAATTAATCGATACCAAATCAGGGAAATCTATCTCGCAGGTAGTATCTTTTTGAATAAAATTAGTTGCAATGATTTTGTCATTGTGCGTAACTTCCACCTTAGCCGCTTTCTGTTTTTTATCGAGTTCAAAGAATAACTTACTAACGGTCAACTTACCATATTTAATTTTAATTTGTGCCTCAAATGAATTCTCATTCCTCAGCTGGCTAAAAGTCCCCCACCCTTCAGCACAGGTAAATGGAACCTTAAAGTTTTCAGGCGTAATTTTCGGTGAGAATCCCAAATGTCCTTTTGGCCCGTTATAAGTAAATCCGCATGCATTGATAAACACGCCGTAGCTTGTCATAGCACGTGAATAATGATCGCTGCATTCAATTTCATTGAATGGATTTCTTTTGTAAGCATGGTAACGATCATGAATTGTTTTGGTCAAAACCAATGATTCATCAATCATACCTTCTGCCATCATATGCGCCGCTACCTGATATTCAAACCCGCTCATACATTCATTAAAATAGCCAATCTGCCACGCCTTTGCCTCACCATAGGGCTTTTCATCATTCCTGGGATTGGTGTTCATCACCATCCCTCCCTCTCCTGCCAATGCATAGAACCTTCCTCCGGGATGTTCTTTAATATAAGGGCCGACGTCAGGCATATAATTATACTTCCAGAGAGCCTTCAAAGCGCTCATGGTTTTTTCCTTATCAATAACTCTTCCCAACCCAACCTGCCAGGCCCATGACTGACCGTATACCTGGTCTATGTGACAGGTGTTATAAGAACCAATTTCTTTTTTTCCAATTGCAGGATCTGGCCGGTGAATGAAATATTCTCCGTTAAAAAGATATTGTTCCATATTTTTCCTTCCCTTTTCAACATAATTCTTACATATGGAGGCAAATTCGGTATCATTCATTTCTTCTGCCATTATTTGACCCGTCAGAACGCCAGCTATGCATAAACCGACAATCCATGAAATTTCTCCGCTCCATAATGCATCCAAAGTGTTCTCCATTGGCGTATCTTCCATCCCATCATTATTTTTATCCTGCTTCATTATGAATGTCACCGCCTTTTTGATCTTCCCCCAATTATTTTTAAGTATCATTCCATCTTTGGACATTAAATATTCTCTGTAAATTCGAAGAACAGTGCCGGCCTGTCCATCAATGGATGGCCCGGTTTTTTCTCCCCGAATCCGAATCATACCCGTTTCATCGTCAAACCCTATTCCGAGGTCAACTCTTTCCCGGGTATCTCTTTCCAGATTGGGAAATATTCTTGACATGGCCTGAGCATATTGATAGACATGTGTGCAGGTTCCGTGACAGCAACCTACTCCTTCCCACGCATAAAATCTCCCCGATTTAAAACGATGTGAAACCGTGGTAGACAGCGTGGATATATTCATGAAAGTTCTTTCCAGAAACCACCATGGTAATGTGCTGTCATACCAGGTATCCATCCAAAGCATTGTTTGTTGTTTAAGTGTATGATAGTTCTTCCCGATGTAATTGGTAACAGATTCAGAACTATCGAAATGATTGGTATAATAATGAAAATCTGCGCCCTCAACTGTCATGGACTGATTGGGTCCATGGCTAAAAAATGAAACATTGGGCGTGTACCATGAAATGACAAATTCAACCGCTTCTTTCTGCATCGGTTTCAGAATATGAGAGGCGGTAAGAACTGACACAGGCGCATTGTCCGAAAAGCTTATATAATTTTTTATCATTTGGGTGATCGGGTCCGAGCTTTTTGCCGCGTCAATAATACTGGTCGCTTCCTTTCCGAAACAAGCAAAGGTCATATTTCCAAAGTCAGGGGCTTTCTCCAGGTCTTTATCATGATAAGTACAATCAATGACAACCCCATTACAATATGGGCTTTCCAGTGATTTATTTACCCGCACAAATGCATTATTCTGTTTTGCCGTATTCAAGAGAATCCTATTTTCAAGCCATCCAATTACATCGACTGTTATCTGGTCACCTGAAAGATTTTTAAGAGAAATCGACTGAATGGTGGCTGGCAAACCGCTGTTCATTTCATCACCGGGTATAAAGGGAGAAAATGCTTTCATTGAAATCTCCAACGGAACTTTCTTGTCTATATATGTAATGGTAGCTACAGGATAAGTCGCCTGAAAAATAATTTCATCCCAATCGTCTTCATGCAGCCTTTTGACCATGTATGTATCCTTATGTTTGATGGCCAGGGCAAACCCTTGTTGCAAGGGCCTTACATTGAATGCAGGTTCCAGGTAAAGAGATCCAAAAACATTATTGATTTCCTTTACGTTGAAAGTCTCCAATTTGATGGGCAATACTTTATTTACTGCTCCCAGCTGATTTGCATTAAATATATCCCACAGCCATATCCTGCCATCTCCACCCAGGTACAGGCAACCGCAACAAATACCTCCTACAGGCATGCCGATAAATCTGATCTCATTTTTTGATTTTGCATAGGTAGTCACAGTGCCTCTCTCGTATAAGGATTGAATCCACTTCCTGCTTATTTTCTTGTCAAAAGGAGCAACGCCGTTTAAAAATTCGCTTACGGCGAAGGGACCAGCGACCGTGGAAAACCTTCCAATCCCCACACCAGCGGCAAGGAAACCGGAACTTTTAATAAAGCTTCTGCGTTTCATTATTTTGATTGTTTATTTGAATTCAAAAAGACCACGCCAACCGTACCATCCTGTCGAATTGTTGTTGAATTTTGATTTGCATTGTCAGCTTTCAACTTTTCGCCATTTACGACGATCTGGAAATTTTTGGCATTTTCAAGACGGATATCAGTACTGTACACGTAATCCCAGGGCTGTAACAAAAATTCCGGGGATAGAAATCCCCTGGCCCGAATGTCTACAACATTTTCATTTAAGGTAGTACGATCCACTTTGATCCCATCCACGGCAACGACTATTTTATTTTTGGGATCAATATATAAACCACCCAGTGAACGATAAGCTTCTGACAAGCCGGTAAATACAGCACTTCCTTCTCCCCACAGGGGATGGGTGCGCATGGGGCATTCAGGCAAACCCTCATGATCTATGTTTTCAGGGGCAACGCCTTCAGGGTAAAAAAGTGGATGCGCGAATATGTTATTTCTAATATGGCGTTCGTGTATGATAAGTGTGCAGGATGCTTGTGCAGCCGCTACGCCGCGTTCAATTAAATCCTGCCGGTGCAGTTCCTTCCCCAGATAGATAAATGGTTTTACGATTTCAGCCTGCCGCTGATCCATCATATTTGCGTCATCGCTATTATCAGAAACGAATCCACCAAAAGGGTTTGCTGTATATATAAAATGTGGTTTCCATACACACTGGCTGAATGATAAATAGTCAGCGCATTTTTCACCATCCTTCAGCCATCTTTGTTGTAGTGTTGCGCGGTGTAAGGCCGCAAAACCTTCAGTAGCCCAGATGGTGCAAAGTGTACCTCTAAACCATAGACCCTGCCAGTAATCCTGCATGTATGAATAGGGTTTTGCACCACAGGAAACGTATTGCTCCATGTCAATCCATTTCCCCGACGGAATAATTTCATTCTCTATGTAAGTCCCAATTTTCTCCGCTCCCAATAAAAATTCATTTTCTTTGGTGGCATTATACATTTCTGCCAGGAACCACATGGCTGCAGCCGGTTGCGCGCTTTCATACAAAATGTTCGAGGCCTTCATGTTATCAGCACTTACATAAGAAGGCACAATGCCATTTTTATCAATGGAACGCAAAAGCCATTCTGCAAATGGAGTTAAATAAGCAATAATTCTTTTGTCCTGTTCATTTCTTATATAATAATCCAGAAGATGGGCCCCCGTTTTGCAAAGGGCAGCCATTTCATAACAATTCGCATCACGTAAGAAAAGTACATTCTTCCCGTGTGGTGGATCGGACCATCCCAAACCCCAGGATTTGTCCTTTGCACTATAAACCGTAGCGAACAAACCGTATTTATTCCTTGGTGCGCTTAGACAAAAATTGATCACCCGCCTTGCTTTCTCCACCAGCGAATCATCGTGTCTTTCTTTTCCCCAATAATACATACCTACGGCATCCCGGGCCTGATTCCAGAAAGGCGAATTATTAATCACATCATTCCAGAATGGTGCACTGCAACGGAAACCACCAACCGGGTTCCCATCTTGTTGCCATTCCAGCCAGGAACCCTGATCGGCATATCCTTCAACCGATGAATCCATCTTACCAGCGGGTGTTTCTATAAAGCCGCCCTGGTTGTTTCTTATAGGAAAAAATATCGTTTTATTTACCAACCTGACATATTCTTGTAGAGGCATCGCCAGGTGATAATTATGATTAAATACCGAACTGCCATAACGTTCCCATTGGAATTGTGCTATTCTGCCATATCCGTCCGCAGGCATAGATGCGCTTATGAATAAATCGAAAGCATATCCTGCTTTAGATGATGATAACTCCCTAATCATGCTATTATCATTTTCCTTCCTTACAAATCTCGTGTGAAAACCAATCTTTGAATCCATTAACCCATAAGTCATCACAGGTTGTTCAGTAAGTCCGGTATGTCTGTTAAAATCTATACCGGAAGGCATCGTCATAAGACTATCAACAAAGGGAATGGTGAATGCATTATTGACAGGTTCAAGGTATTGCCTTCTCGCATTCTTTGAAATAGTACGCAAATTGTTAATGGCATCAAGATCGGGAACCAGTGATATAAAATTTTCATCCTGCTGAACTATAAGTGCGGGTGCCAAAAAGGCCCGGTCGCCTGTAATCTGATCTCTCCCGGCGCCGGAACGCAGGTCGTCAAATTTTACACCCGGCGTATGCACAAAATCGGGACGGGAAACATTAAATAAACGATATGCTGAAAGTATGTAATCCAATGAAGGATGGGTTTCAGCAAATGTCGCATCGATCTGTATATGAAAATGATCATCATCCCTTCCCAATGACACTTTTTCACGAATAATCGTGTTATGGCGATGCAGGATAATACTCAAAGTGTGATCATTCAATTTTACAATATCCGCAGTGTTTAAAGTGACAGGCAGGCCTGTTACCAGATATCTGTACGGATTTAATTGCGTGTTCCAAAGCTGGATCGCACTATCAGAATCTGTTTGATATTTTGGTGCGAACCCTTCTGCCATTAATTGCCAATTTCCGCTTTTCCTTTTTGCAAAGTATTTTCTTTCAATACGCCCTTCTGTATAAGTTGAAACAACCATTTTTAACCTGGCATTCTGCAGTGTCATCTCAGAAAACTTTTCTCCATTGGCAGACGTAGATTGTGCCGGTAAAGAATTACAGATATTGCTGACGATGAAAAGCAATGAAAAAATACAGTATATTTTATTTTTATTTTCTTTGGACCGCACCATTCTCCGTTTATTAAAATTAGTTTCTTATGCCCTTCGAATTGGCATAGTTGTTTAGATCGAACGTTAAAGCACCGATGGTAAAAACGTCGCCAGCTTTTTCAGTACTTCCATGCACGGTAATTCGATCTCCCTCTTTTAATCCTTTTATATCAAAGAAATACCAGTCGGGGAACCTGTTGGATTTTGCAAGTAATACTTTGCCACTATTCCCGTTGCGCGAATCAGTCACCCAGAGATATTGACCAACTTTTGTAAAATCTGCCGCATTGTCGAGCATGACTCCCAGTCTGAATGAGGCGGGCGGATTTTTCGCAATTGAAAATGATAATACCCCTTTTTCCGCCGTATCACCTGAAACTTCAATCAGTCCGGTTTGATACAAAACCTCAGTCCGGCCTGGAACAGCCAGGTATGTTGTACCATTCTGATTAATGACATGTCCTGGCTGAAGATTACTGATAAATGCAGGCAGGTTATCAGTTGAATCATCCAATAAACCGGCTATGCCAACCATTTTTTTTCCAAAAATGAAATACCCGGCTGTCCCCAGCATATTATCCCTATCACCATCAAGCTTTTTTTTCTCTTTTTTATTTCTCCACCCCAGCAAATCGAGATGGTTACCTACATAACGTATACTACCCTTTTGCCTGTTAATAAGCAGGTTATTCTGAGCCGGGTCCGGATAGATCTCTCCTGGAGGCTGCTGCAATGTCATACCGGCGAAGTCAGGTAACTTTCGAATGATTGCATTCGTGTCTGGTTTTATATTTGTAATCGTTGAATCCATCCCATACCAAAAGCAGGTAACTGAATAGGAAACTCCGGGTTCGAATATAATTGCTTCCAGATCGACTTTCAGTGAAGTGTCGAATGGAATGTTATCCAGCAAACGCATTTTTGATACTGTGTTATATCCACTCCAGTTATCTTTTCCCCTGGCATCGCGAGACGGCATCGAAATAAAAGGAGAATTAAAATAATTAGCTAAACCCCAAGCAAAGCCATAATAATCTTCAAGGCCGGTTCCTAATTGAGAAGGGAAGGATTCTCCATTAATATAAATCTTTTCATCTCCCTCTCCCCACCAATTTTTAGGCGTAGAGTAAATAGTCAACACATCTCCTACATATTTTCCTTTGCCTTTAATATCTATATAATTCCAGTCCTTAAATTTTGGGGCGCTTAAAGGGGCTTCTTCATGCCAATCCGCATGAAAGTACATAGTGTTCCCGGTCCACCGGTAGGCCTCAACCGAAACTTTCATTTCGGCTTTAATGGGTTCTTCTCCATAATTTTTTATTATAATTTGAGCAGATCTATCATAAGGCATAATCCAATTAGAAATCATCCAACCATCAACAGTAACCTCGATATTTCTGTTTTTTACTGGCCTTGCGTACACACCTCCGCCAAAAAATTCTGAGACAGGACTCCATACTGCTTGCCTGCCATCCACAATTATCTGCAATACCGCCGCCCAGTTCAATCTCTACAAAAAAGCCTTTATGCATGACAATATGATTATTGCAAGACAGGAAAATTGGAGAAGTACCGGCAATTGTGTTGCCTGGCCCTATACCGGTTATTTCTCAGTTAGTGAACCAGTCACTTCATATGAAACAATAAAAGAAAATTTTCTTGGTGTAGGGAGAGACTATGATCATCCGGAAGCTATTGAAAAAGGCAATTGTACGAATACTGATTTCTGGAGCCGGGCGCAGTATCCCTGTGGTGTTTTGCAAAATACTATTAAATTAAAAAACGGTGAGTCCAGGACGCTGATTTATTTGCTTGGGATGTCAAGGGAAGAAAAGGATATTTCATCGGTCACTATGAAATACAAAAATCCGGGATATGCGAAAAAATCTCTGAACGATACAAAGGAATTTTATGATAAACTCGTAGACAGCTCTGTGTCGATTGAAACACCTGATAAAACCAATGACCGGATGATTAATGTCTGGACCAAATACCAATGGAGGCAATTTTGGAAGAAAAATTTAAACAACGGTTCGTATGGTTTGGGTCTATGGAGTTACGGCCTTGAAGGAGAAAGTTTAGGGAGCTCACCGGAGCAATTCTTATTGCCTTTTGATATGAAAATCCTAAGAAGCTCCTTCATCAGTCTTGTGGAGAGACAAAT